>Ga0209211_10000045_pt1 | contig 271701 bp, 244 predicted proteins | sample RifGroA2_FD_183992 | JGI IMG/M metagenome (GOLD analysis project Ga0209211, IMG submission 183992) | Groundwater microbial communities from Rifle, Colorado, USA - Groundwater A2 (SPAdes) (version 2) | ecosystem: Environmental > Aquatic > Deep subsurface > Groundwater | place: Rifle, Colorado...
TGCTGGTCCACACAAATGTGGCCCACGTCGCCCGCCGAGCCATTGGCGCCCCGGTACACCTGCCCGTGGCACACGATGCCGCAGCCAATGCCCGTGCCCACTTTGATGACAAGAAAGTTGGGCAGATTGCGCTGAAGCCGGTACATCTCGCCCAGCGCCATCAGGTTCACGTCGTTGTCCACAAACACTGGCGCGGCAAACGCCTCGCGCAGGTAGTCGCGGATCGAGAAGCCGTCCCAGTCGGGCATCAGCGGCGGGTTGACGAGCTGCCCGCTTTCAAAATCCACCGGCCCCGGCACGCCCATGCCAATGGCAATCACCTGATTTGCAGCGAGCCCGCAGCGCGCCAGCAGCTCCCGCATCAGCCCCCGCACCCGCGCCAGGATCACGCCCGGCCCCTGGCGCACATCGATGGGCTCGCGGTGCCGCGCCAGCACCGTCATGTCGGGTCGCATCACCGCTATCTGCATGCTGGTCGCGCCCAGGTCGGCGCCAATCACCACGCCCAGGGTTTCGCTCAAACGTAGGGTTTCGGCACGCCGGCCGCCAGAGGATTCCTGCAGGCCCACCTCGTCGAGCAGGCCTTCATCCAGCAGCGCCGCCACCATGGCGTTGGCCTTGCTCTTGGAATACGCCAGGCGCTGCGCCAGCGCATTGCGCGACGCGCCGGCGGACCAGAAGATGGTCTGCAAGACGCTCAGGTCTTCGGCGCCGCAGTGACTCCAGCGGGTGGATGGCAAGGCTTGTCTCCTGTCATGGTTTTGTGCAGCACCTCATGGGGGTGGGTGCTTGACAGGGATGCTATGCGGTCTACTTTGGCCGGGCAAGACTTAACTTTGACCCAATTCAGATCAAACACTAGATGACGGAGCGAGGAACTCGTCTACGCCCACCTACCGCAAATACTCCTTCCAAAATTTAAGTTCGTGGATAAAAATCAAACTTTCTGATCTTTGCCACTACCAAATTACCGCTTTAATAGCTCATCGATTCAATCGATGTATCTAGACAGACCAAGCAGACGAATTAATTTTCATGACAATCATTCTCCCCAATCTCGCAATTGCTGGATATCGCAGCTTTGGAAAGCAGCCTCAGTACTTTGAAAAATTCGCAAAGGTAAATATCTTTATCGGGCAAAACAATGCTGGAAAATCAAATGTCTTGCGATTTTTACATGAAGTATATTCACAAGCCTCCGAAAAAAGTGGGCCAACACTCGATCCATTGGTCAAACATTTTCCAAACCAGCCACCGACTCTTCTTGGGATAGGAGAGGAAATTGACAGAACCGACCCTACACGCCCCAAGCTCCCCGATGATCATCGCCTTATAGTGGGCATGCAAAATGGCCCAATCAAAAATAAAGTAGCATTCACTCTAGGTAAAGTTTTCGCAGAAAAATCAAAAATAGATCAAACAACTCTTTCCTGGACATTATCAACAATTTCCAGAAGAGTGGACGAACAAAACTCCTGGACAAAGGCCATAAAAGTGCTTGAAGATCATGAACTCCAACAACTATGGAGCACCATGACAAACCAACAGAGAGGAGACCGAGTTGCTCACTGGGAGCCAGAGGTAATTCGACGATTACCAGCACCTCCAATCACCATCAAAACTCAATTAATTCCCGCAATTCGCCAAATTGGAACAAAAGGCAGCACATCAGATGGTTTTGATGGAACCGGAATAATTGAGCGTGTTGCCAAAATACAAAATCCAGATGTACACAACCAAGCAAATCGCGAGTTATTTAACGCGATTAGAGATTTTCTTCGCGACGTGATCGACCGACCAAATGCAACGATCGAGGTGCCGTACGAAAGAGACACGATTTTGGTGCATATGGATGGAAAGGTTCTTCCAATTGAATCCCTCGGATCAGGCATTCATGAAGTTCTAATCTTGGCGTCAGCAGCTACAGTACTTGAAGGGCACGTAGTGTGCATAGAAGAACCAGAATTGCACCTAAATCCAATTCTTCAAAAAAAACTGCTTAGATATCTTACGAAACACACGAAGAATCAGTATTTCATCACAACACACTCTGCCGCTCTGATGGATACGCCCGGGGCAGAGATTTATCACGTACGACTCCATCAGGGAGCCTCCTTTGTCGAACGGGCTACCACAACGGAGCACCGCTCCGCTGTATGCGAGGACCTTGGTTACCATCCCTCAGACTTATTACAAGCCAATTGCGTCATTTGGGTTGAAGGCCCGTCTGATCGCATATACATAAACTGGTGGCTACAGTCTGTCGATCCGCACCTTACAGAGGGAATTCACTACAGCATAATGTTTTATGGCGGTCGCCTTGCGTCTCACCTATCTCACGCACCTGATAGCCCCGAAATTAATGATTTTATATCTCTTCGACGACTCAATCGGCGGGGAGTAATGATAATTGACAGTGATCGCGATAAATCCCACAAACCGATAAACCACACCAAACGCCGGCTCCAACATGAATTTGACTCTGGTCCTGGGCACGCATGGATAACAGATGGGCGCGAGATTGAAAACTACCTACAACCAACACAAGTAACCGCTGCCATTTCCAAAATTCATCCCAAAGCAACCCAACTACATTCAGACGGCAAGTACCACAGCCTACTTTCAATTCAGACCACAAACAACATAACAACAATGGGCTCAAAAGTGGATATCGCCAGATATATCGTGAAAAATTTCGCACCGGATTTCACCATTCTTGATTTAAAGAAGAGAATTGACAATCTACGGCAATTCGTTATGAACTCAAATCCGAAAATAAATACCGCGCAGCAATGGAAATAGTTTTAAATTTAACTGAAAAATGCAGAACAAGCGGTCCCTCATGATTCAAATACGCTCACCCATCCTCTAAACGCAAACCCCATATAAAACATCCGCACATCGCTGAACCCGGCCTCGCGCAGAATCGCCTCGTCTTCCTCCGGCGTCAGCACCGCCAGCTCCGCAGCCACCTTGTCCCGCGCCTTGCCCGCATGCTCTGGCGGCACGCCGGACGCCACCTGAAACGCCGCATAGCGCGACAGCCATAGGTCGCGCTCCCCTGCCCCGCCCTCGCCGCCAGCACCTGCGCCATCCGCCACGCTGAGATGCGCCACCACCAACGGCGCCCCAGGCTTCAGCCGCCGCCGGATCTCCGCCAGCATGGGCACGCGCTCCTCGCGCGGCACAAAGTGAAAAGTCAGCAGGCACGTGGCGCCATCAAACGGTCCGGCTGGTGCGGTCTGCACATAGCCGTGGTGCAACGCCACCCGGTCGCCTGGCACACCCGCGCTTTGCAGCCGCTGCGCCGCCAGGTCCAGCATGGGCTGGCTGGGGTCCACGCCGTCGAACCGCCACCCGGGGTGCGCCCGCGCCATGTCTTCCAGCTCCAGCCCGCCGCCTGCGCCCACCACCAGCACGCGGCCGTGGTCGGGCACGTGCTCGGACAGCAGGATGCGGGACATGCGCAGCAGGCTGTCGTAGCCGGGCACGTTGCGGCGGGGGCCTTCGGCGTAGCGGGCGACGGCGGCGGGGTCGGTAAAGGGGGACGTGGTGGGTTGGGTCATGGTGTGTTGCGTGTGGTGGATACGCGCTTTTGCGTTGAGCTTGTCCAACGGCATTGCCAGGTCAGCGCGGGTCTCGGCAGGCTCAACCCGAACGGTCAGGGGTGGGCAACGTCTGAAAAAATCAAGCCAAATTGACCTCTAGCGCTTATCCATCAAGCGCCAGCAGCTATCAATTCAGTAGTTTTATGCTCGTGCGCCAGCACTGTTTCTGGTTGCATGCTAGCATCACGCAACTTTTAATGTTGCATGAAACGAGATAGCCGACTTTCCAACGTTCTCCACGCGCTGCTGCACATGGCAGAGATGGAGGGGCCCGCCACGTCTGAGGCGATGGCGCACGCCATGCAGACCAACCCGGTGGTGGTGCGCCGCCTGATGGCGGGGCTGCGGTATGCGGGGTTTGTCTCGTCGGCCAAGGGGCATGGCGGCGGGTGGGTGCTGTCGTGCCCGCTCACCGACATCACGCTGCGCGACATCTACGAGGCACTGGGCGCACCCACGCTGCTGGCGGTGGGCAACAGGGTAGAGAGCCCTGGCTGCATCGTGGAGCAGGCGGTGAACCGCGCGCTGACCGACGCCTACCAGGCGGCCGAAGAGGCGCTGCTGGCGCGGCTGGGCGAGGTGACGCTGGCACAGCTGTCGGCCGAGTTTCATGAACGCATGGTGGCCGGGTGCCACGGTCACAAGGAGATTGAGCATGGCGACGGCGGCAATGACAACCACCCAGGCGTATGAGGTGATCGTGATAGGCGGCAGCTTTGCCGGCCTGTCGGCCGCGATGCAGCTGGCGCGTGCCCGGCGGCGGGTCTGCGTGGTGGACGCAGGCCAGCCGCGCAACCGGTTTGCGGCAGCGTCGCACGGCTTCTTCGGGCAAGACGGCGAGCCGCCGCTGGCGATGATCGAGCAGGCGCGGCGCAAGCTGGCGGCCTACCCTACGGTGGGTTTTGTGCAGGGCACGGTGGTGTCGGCCACGGCGCAGCAACGCGCCGGGTCACCAGAGAACGGGTTTGAAGTGGTGCTGGACGATGGCGCAACCATGGAGGCGCACAAGCTGGTGCTGGCCTCTGGCGTGCAGGATGGTTTGCCTGAGATTGCAGGCCTGCGCGAGCGCTGGGGCGCATCGGTTTTGCACTGCCCGTATTGCCACGGCTATGAATTTGCAGGCCAGCGGCTGGGCGTGCTGTACCACTCGGCAGGCTCGGCCATGCACGCGCAGCTGATTGCCGACTGGGGGCCGACCACCCTCTTTCTGAATGGCGACACCACGCTGGAGAGCGCCGAGCGGGAGCGTCTACAGGCGCTGGGCATAACTATCGAGCCCGCACCCATCGCCGCGCTGGAAGGCCCGGGCCAGGTGCTGCAGGGTGTACGCCTGCAGACCACCGGTGGCGGTGATGCGCGCGTGGTGCCGCTGGCTGCGCTGTATGTGGCCGCCACCACGCGCCCCGCCAGCCCGCTGGCCGAGCAGCTGGGCTGCGCGTTGGACGATGGGCCCATGGGCCCTTACCTCCGCACCGATGCAAACAAGATGACCACCGTGCCCGGCGTGTATGCCGCTGGCGACCTGACGCTGATGCGGCACAACGCCACGCTGGCCTCGGCCGAAGGCGTGCTGGCGGGTGTGGGGGCGCACCAGGCGCTGGTGTTTGGGCAATAAGAATTGTTCAAAGAGCGGCAAAGCCCTGGCGCACAAGCTGCGGCACACTCGGCGGGCTACACCTCCGTGATTCCCACCCGCGCCAGCACACCGCCATGAACATTTCATCTCTGCGCCGCCTCTGCCTTGGTGCCCGCTCTCCTTCAGGCTTCAGCCTCGGCATGCGCTGGCTATTGGCCGCAGCGCTTGGCTGCGCCGCCACCGTGGCCCAGGCTGCAGGCTTTGCCTTCATCGAGGTGCCCGCGGACAAGGACGGGCCCGCGCTGCGCGGTGCCGTGTGGTCGCCCTGCAGCACGCCGCCGGGCCGCATTGACCTGGCGCCGCTGGTGCTGCAAGGCACGCGCGACTGCCCCGTTGCCGGGCAAGGCCTGCCGCTGGTGGTGGTGTCGCACGGCGCGGGTGGCTCGGCCTTGGGGCACCACGACACGGCGGCCACGCTGGCCAACGCGGGCTATATGGTGGCCGCCATCAACCACCCGGGCGACAACTTTCAGGACATGAGCCGCCAGGGCCACCTGTCGGCCTTTGCCACGCGGCCAGTGGATATGAAACGGCTGACGGATTACATGCTGGGCGCGTGGTCCCATCGCGCGCAGCTGGATGCGGGCAAGGTGGGCTTTTTTGGCTATTCGCGCGGTGGCTACACGGGGCTGGTGGCCATTGGTGCCAAGCCGGACTGGGCGCTGCGCCCAGACCTGTGCCCGCCGCTGTCCATGCGGCCGCTGTGCGGCGAAATTCGGCGCAACGAAATCCCCGCCACGCCGGCGCCGGACCCGCGCATCCGGGCGGCTGTCATCGTGGACCCGCTGAGCGTGTTCGACGCCAAGGGGCTGGGGGAGGTCGGTGTGCCGGTGCAGCTGTGGGCCTCGGCACTGGGTGGCAGTGGCGTGACGCTGCAGAGCGTGGAGGTGCTGCGCCAGGGCCTGCCCCGCGCACCCGACTGGCATGTGGCCGCCAACGCGGGGCACTACGCGTTTCTGGCGCCCTGCTCGCCCGCGCTGGCCGAGGCGGCGCCGGAGATTTGCCGCGATGCACCGGGGTTTGACCGGGCGGCGTTTCACCAGGGGTTCAATGCGAAGGTGGTGGCGTTCTTTCAGCAACATCTGGCGGCGGGCAAGGCGCCCTGAGCGCAGTTCGGCATTCGCCGCACCGCGCGACCCGTGGGTTGACGCAGCCCGCAGCGGGCTCCTACACTGCCCCCATCGCGTCTGATCCCCTGGGTCGGAGCGAACCGCAAAGCCCTCCACCACCGTCGAGGGCTTTTTTTCGTCCGTCGTATGGAAAGCTCTCCCTGCTTGCAGAGAGGGCTTTTTGCTTTTCTGGAGTCCGTTCTGATGCACACCACTTTCAACCACACCGCCCCCGCAGACGTTGCCTGCGCAGCTCCTCGCATTCACCTGGTCATCGGCCCGGTCGGCGCAGGCAAGTCCACCTTTTCCCGCGAATTGGTGCTGCAGCACAGCGCCGTGCCGCTGAACCTGGACGACTGGATGGCCACGCTGTTCTCGCCCGACCGGCCGGACCTGCCTGGCGCCGATGTGATGGCCTGGTACATCGCGCGCACTCAGCGCTGCCTCTTGCAGATCTGGAAAACCGCCGAAGCCGTTCTGCGCGCTGGCACCGATGTCGTGCTGGAGATTGGCCTCATCCAGCAGCAGGAGCGGGACGCGTTCTACACCCGCATGGGGCATTGGGCCGATGCCATGACCGTGTACGTGCTGGACGCCCCGCGCGAGCTGCGCCGTGCGCGTGTGAACCAGCGCAATGCCGAGAGGGGCGAGACGTTTTCCATGGTGGTACCGCCCCACATCTTTGAGCTGGCCAGCGACCTGTGGCAACCGCCGGACCAGGCTGAGTGCGAGGCGCACACGGTGGTTTTTGTGCCGCTGGCAGATCAGCCGCTGTGACGCAGGCCAGGCAGATCAGCCAGCGCTGGCGGCTGCCTTGCCCGGCCGCCGCAGCGTCCACAGCGCAGCCGCCATCAGCCCCACGCCCGCCAGCTGCACGGGGCTGAGCGTGCGGCCATACACGGCCCAGTCCACCAGCACCGCCGTGAGCGGGTACACAAACTGCAGCACCGCAATGCGCCCCAGCCCCAGGCGTGCCATGCCCGCAAACAGCACCACATAGGCCAGGCACGTGTGCAGCACGCCCAGGCCCAGCAGCCAGCCCCAGGCGGCGCCCAGTGGCGGCCACCCGAGCACAAAGGGAGCCCACGCCAGCGCCACCGCACCCACCAGGCATTGCCACAGGGCCATGGCGTAGGGGCTGATGGCCTTTTGCATATTGGCAAGCAGCGTGACGCCCGCGTAGCACAGCGAGCCGCCCAGGCACATCAGCACGCCCGCCAGGTAACCCTGGCTGCTGCTTGCGGCGGCAGCAGCGGCTGTGCCGTCGAGCAGCCCGGTGGTCAGCACCAGGCCCGCCAGCGCGGCCAGGGTGGCCAGCCACTGCAGGGGCGAGATGGCCGCACGCAGAAACAGCGCGCCAAACACGATGACCCAGATGGGCTGGATATGAAAGATGACGGTGGCCACGGCGATGGAGGTGCGGGGGATAGCCGCAAAGAACAGCGCCCAGTTCAGCACCATGAGCACACCTGTGGCGCAGGCCACCCCGCGCGCTTTGCCGCTGAGCAGAAGCTCACGCCCCCGGCCGGTGGCCAGGCACCACGCCAGCAGCGCCAGCGCACCAAACGCGCAGCGAAACCACACGGTGACCAGCGGGTGCTGGCCCGCCTCTTCCACAAACACGCCAATGGTGCCCAGCAGCACGCCACCGGCAATGAGCAGCCACTGGCCGTCGCGCTCACGGGCGAATGCGTTGGCGGGCTGTGGTGTGCTGGCAAGGGATGGCGATGCGGCGGTGTGGGATGGGGAGTGGTTCATGCCGCCGATGGTCCAGGTTTCGCTCTACGCTGTAAAACGGATAAATCGAACAGATACCATTCGATAAACGAATTCAAAGCAAACCGCCCATGAACTACCCTGACTTTCAGATCGACTGGCTGCGCGCCTTTGTGGCGGTGGTGGATGCGGGCTCGCTCTCGGGCGCAGCGCCGCTGGTGCACCGCTCGCAGTCGGCCGTGAGCATGCAGATCAAGAAGCTGGAGACCGCACTGGGCCGCCCCGTGCTGCTGCGCGGGCCGCGCCACCTGGAGGTGACGCCGGCGGGGGCAGAGCTGCTGTCGTACGCGCGCCGCGTGCTGGACCTGCAGGCCGAGGCGCACGCGGCGCTGTTTGGCCCCAAGCTGGCGGGCCGGGTGCGGCTGGGGGTGCCGGATGACTACGCCAGCGCCTACCTCACGCCGGTGCTGCGCAGCTTTGCGCACCGCTACCAGGGGGTGGAGATTGAGCTGACGTGCGAGCAATCGACTTCGCTGATTCCGCGCATCACGCGGGGCGAGCTGGACCTGGCGCTGGTCTCGCAAGACAAGCCGCAGCGTGGGCGCTTTCTGTTTGACGAGCCGCTGGTGTGGGTGGGCTCGCCGCAGTTTGAGGTGTGGCGGCGCGACCCGTTGCCGATTGCGGTGTACGAATCCACCAGCATGGCGCGGCAAGCCACCCTGGCCGCGCTGGGCACGCGGCGGCGTGGCTACCACCTTGTGTACCACAGCCCCAGCCTGGCGGGCCAGCTGGCCGCCGTGGAAAGCGGTCTGGCCGTGGCCGTGCTCACGCGCTGCAGTGTGCCGCCCCACCTGCAGATCTTGCAGAACCTGCCTGCAGAGTTTGACCTGCCGCCGCTGGATGCCATGCATGTGGCGGTGCTGCGCAGCAAGGTGTCGCAGCGGTCACTGGCGGTGGATGCGATGTATGAGCAGATGGTGCGGACGCTGGGGTACTAAGAACGTGTTTACGATCTCGCAGGGGATCGCGTTGGAGCGAAATCGGGATGAGTGGACGCCTCGGATCCGCCACATGGGCTCGTGCCCATGCAAGCAGCCGGGGCGTTCAATCGCCCGATTTCGCTCCAACCCGAAGGGCAGTGGCCTTGTCGGGCGGTCTGCGGCGTTGCGGCGCTTGCGGATAGCCGGGCTATCCACTGCGCACCGCGCCTAGCATCCCATCCCGAAAAGGCCGCTGCGCGACCCCTGGGAGATCGTAAACACGTTCTAAGGGCGCAGGCGCGCGCAGGCCGCCCCTGCCGCCACAAGGCACTTGCGCGACGGTGTTTGTGGCGCAATCACGTTCTAATGCTTGGCACCGGGTCGCGCTGTGGAACGCAAGGCGCTCCCTCTTTCCTCTTGAAAGCCATTCATGACCACCACCGCCACCATCCCCACCACCGCCCTGCAATTGCGCTCCCTCGTCCAGCCCGACGGCACGTTGCAGCTCAGCCTGGAGCCCTCACCCGTGCCCACGCCGGGGCCTGATGAGGTGTTGATCCAGGTGCAGGCCACACCCATCAACCCGTCGGACATCGGCCTGCTGCTGGGCCCGGCCGATTTGTCTACCGTGCAGGTCACGGGCACAGCCGAGCGGCCGGTGGCAACGGCCCGCATCCCCGAGCGCGCCATGCCCAACATGGCCGCACGCCTGGGCCAGAGCATGCCGGTGGGCAACGAGGGCGCAGGCTTGGTGGTAGCCGCAGGCGCATCGCCCGCCGCACAGGCACTGCTGGGCCGCACGGTGGCTGTGATTGGCGGCGCCATGTATTCGCAATACCGCGCCATGCCTGCGGCGCAGTGCCTGCCGCTGCCGCCCGGCACCACGGCGGCCGAGGGCGCATCGTGTTTTGTGAACCCGCTCACGGCGTTGAGCATGGTGGAGACAATGAAGCGCGAGGGCCACACCGCGCTGGTGCACACCGCTGCGGCCAGCAACCTGGGGCAGATGCTGCTGAAGATTTGCCAGAAGGACGGCGTGGGCCTGGTGAACATCGTGCGCAAGCCCGAGCAGGCGGCGCTGCTGCGCGGCATGGGCGCGCAGTATGTGTGCGACAGCAGCGCGCCCACCTTCATGGCCGACCTGACGGATGCGCTGGCCGCCACAGGCGCCACGATTGCGTTCGACGCCACGGGCGGCGGCACGCTGGCCGGGCAGATCTTGCAGTGCATGGAGGCCGCCATCAACCGCACGGCCAAGGAGTACAGCCGCTACGGTTCGGCCGTGCACAAGCAGGTGTATTTGTACGGCCACCTGGACACGCGGCCCACCGAAGTGCACCGCACCTTTGGCATGGCCTGGGGCATGGGCGGGTGGCTGCTGTTTCCGTTTCTGCAGAAGATTGGCAATGAGGCGACCCAGGCGCTGCGCGCGCGTGTGGCCGCAGAGCTGAAGACCACCTTTGCCAGCCACTACGCGCGCACGGTGTCGCTGGCGGGGGCGCTGAGCGCGGATGCGATTGCCTTTTATGGCCCGCGCAATACCGGGGCCAAGGTGCTGATTGATCCGTCGATGGAGTGAGCAAAAAAAAGCGGCCCCCCTCATACGGACTCGCTTTTACCCATTCCCTCTCGTGGGTGCTGAAAGGCGTTGCGGGTCCGTTGCATTCAATCCGCAGCTGCAGCCCGCACCAGCGCCAGCAATGGCTCGCGCGGCCCCAGCAGCGCATCGCCACCCAGCAACCGCAGTGCCCCACCCTGCCCTGTAACCACCAGTTGCGGCACACCACGCGCACCCACGGCGCGCAGCGTGGCCTGGGCGGTAGCAGTGCGTTCGGCGGTGGCGCGCTGCAAGGCAGTGTCGGGCGCCAGGGCAGCGGCTTCTTGCAGCCCCAGGGCGCGCAGCACCTCGGCGATCACGGCCGGGTCGGTGTTGTCGCGGCCATCCACATAGCGGGCATGCTGCAGGGCATGCAGCGCGTCCAGCTCGCGCTCAGGCGCGGTCTGCGCCACGGCCGTGAGGGCCTGCGTGGCGGGGCCGGAGTCAAAACGGCCATTCGCTGCGCCCAGGATCTGGTCGCGGTAGGCCTGCGTAAAAGGCTGGCCTGTGAGCTGCTGGATGCGCTGGTCGTTGGCCCAGGCGTAGGCGGCAAACTGCGCGTCCATGGGCCGTGCGCCTGCGCCTGCAAACAGGCCGGTGGGGGCCAGCACCACCTCGACACCCTCCTGCGCTTGCAGGAACTTGAGCGCGGGCGCGGCGGCATAGCACCAGCCGCATAGGGGGTCGAACAGGTAGGTCACGGTGACGTTGGGCATGGGTCAGGTTCTCTCTTGAGGGTCTGAGGTTTCGGACGCAATCAGTGCGGCTTCAAAAGCCGCAATCTCTTCGGCCAGCGTGCCCCGGCTGCGGAAGTGGCGGGCGGCGCGGTCGTACCAGTTTTCGGCATCCTCCAAATCACCTTCCTGCAGGTGCAGGATGCCGTGCAGCCAGGCTGCGAGCATGGAGCTATCGTGCTGCACCAGATCGTGCGCCGCATTCCAGCGCCCGGCGTGCAGGTGCTGCAGGACTTGTTGGAGCGGATTTGTAGCGGTCACGATCTGGTTCCTTTCTTTCAACAACTTGCTTTGACAGCTTTCAGCACGTCATCTCACCACTTCATCTCGCCCTTGTTGACCTTGGCGCCGATGTCCAGCGACAGGCCCATGGGCGCTGCGGGGTAGGCCTTTTTCATCGCGTCGATGAGTTCGGCGCTGGTCTTGGTGACAGCGGCGTTCTTCTCAAACGCTTGCAGGTAGCCCTTGGTGTAGCTGATGTTGGCGGCATCCAGCGCGCCACCGGCGGGCATGTGGCCGGGCACCACCACGGTGGGTTGCAGGGCGGCCATTTCGTCGAGCTGGGCCACCCAGGCGCTGCGCTCGGCCACGGTTTGTGTGTCGGCCGTCCACACATGGGTGTTGGTGCCAAACACGCCGATGGTGCCCACCACGGCCTTGATGGACGGAATCCACGCATACGGGCGGTGCGCCAGCAGGCCGGTGGTGCCACGGATCTCGACCACCTGGCCGTCCACGCTCAGCGTGTTGCCGCTGATGGCCTTGGGCAGCACGGGCGTGCGCGGTGCGTTGGCGCCCATCTTGGGGCCCCAGAACGAGAGCTTGGTGGCCAGCTTGGCGTTGATCTTCTCCAGCACGGCGGGGGTGGTCACCACGTCGGCCTTGGGGAAGATTTCTTTCAGCGTCTCGACGCCAAAGTAGTAGTCGGGGTCGGCCTGGCTCACGTAGATGGTCTTCAGCTCTTTGCCCGTGTCGAGCACGTTGGCGGCAATGCGCAGCGCATCGGCACGGGTAAAGCCGGCGTCGATGACCATGGCTTCCTTCTCGCCATAGACCAGCGTGGAGTTGACGTTGAAGCTGTTGCCGTCGGCGTTGTAGACCTTGACCTGCAGCGGCTGGGCGGCCTGGGCGCCGGTGAAGGCAACGGCGAGGGTGGCGGCAATGAGGGTGGTGCGGAACATGGTGGTTTCTCCAGGGTTTTGAGAGGTTGTGCAGATGACGGAATGAAGTTTATTTGCGCCAATCGATCCAATAAACCCGATAATTCGCGCATATTTGTTTCTCCAATCGATCAAATAACCCCCTATGGACCGCCTGACCGCCATGCATGTGTTTGCCGAAGTCGCCACCAGCGGCAGCTTCAGCGCCACGGCCGACAAGCTGGATATGTCTCGGGCCATGGTCACGCGCTATGTGGGCGAGATGGAGCAGTGGCTGCAAGCGCGGCTGCTGCAGCGAACCACCCGCAGCGTGACGCTGACCGACGCGGGCGAACACGCGCTGCGCCGCTGCCAGCAGATGCTGGCGCTGTCGCAAGACCTGGAAGAAGAAACCGCCACCACCACCGAAGGCGCATTGCGCGGCCAACTGCGGCTGACCTGCAGCGTGTCGTTTGCGTTTGCGCAGATGGGTGCGGCGATTGCGGACTTTCTGGCACAACACCCGCAGCTCAAGATCGACCTGGACGCGAGCGAAGGATCACTGAACCTGGTGGAAAAGCGCATCGACCTGGCCATCCGCATCAGCGCCGAGCCCGACCCGCTGCTCATCGGCCGGCCGCTGGTGCGGTGTGATTCGGTGCTGGTGGCCTCGCCCGCTTACTTGACCGCTCACGGCTTGCCACAGCAACCCGCCGACCTGGCGCAGCACCGGTGCCTGAGTTATGCCAACTTTGGCAAAAGCGTGTGGGAGCTGACGCAGGGCGATGTGGTGGAACGCGTGGGCGTGAGCGGCCATTTCAGCGCCAACGAGGCCACCACGCTGATGCGCGCCGCGCTGGCGGGCGGTGGCATTGCGATGCAGCCGACGTATCTGGTCAACCCCTACCTGCACAGCGGCGCGCTGCAGGCCGTGCTGCCGAGGTGGGACTTGCCGGTGATGACGATCTATGCGCTGTACCCGTCACGCCGGCACTTGTCGCCTGCGGTGCGGGCGTTGCTGGATTTTTTGGTGGAGCGGTTTGCGGGGGTGCCGTGGTGAGAGGATAGCCACCTTACCAGATAACTATCAATTTGATAGCTTCTAGCGCTTACCCATCAAGCGGTAGAGGCCGATTTGGCTTGATTCTCGCAACACTTTGAAGGCGCGCTGACACTCCCTCTCCCCTGGTGGGAGAGGGTTGGGGAGAGGGGGAGCATGGGGCGCGGCGCTCGGAAGAAGAGCCCCTCTCCCCCGCCCTCTCCCGCGAGGGGAGAGGGAGTGAAGACCGGGGTGGCGCGTGTAGCCACCGCCGCTACCGGGTCTGCGAATTACTCCGCCTCAATGCCAGCGGCCTTGATCACCTTGCCCCACTTCTGGGTTTCGGCAGCCTGGAACTTGGCCAGTTCATCGGGCGTGGTGGTCCAGGCTTCCGAGCCCGCGTTCTCGAAGAAGCTCTTGGCCGCTGGGCTTTTGGTGGCGGCGGTCAGCAGCTCGTTCAGGCGCGCCACCACCGGCGCGGGCGTGCCTGCGGGCACGTAGGCCGCAAACCAGTAACCCATGTCGTAGCCCTTCACGCCCGCTTCGTCCAGCGTGGGCACATCGGGCAATTGCGCGCTGCGCTTTTGGGTGGAATAGCCCAGCGCACGCAGCTTGCCCGCCTTGACCTGCGGCACGCCGGTGGAGGTGTCGGTGATCATCAGGTCGATCTGCCCGCCCAGCAGGTCGGTGATGGCCAGCGGGTTGCTCTTGTAAGGCACGTGGAGGATGTCCACGCTGGCCAGTTGCTTGAGCATCTCGCCCGCCATGCGGCTCGACGAGCTGCCGCTGCCGAAGCTGAGCTTGCCGGGGTTCTTCTTGGCAAAGGCCAGCAGCTCGCCCACGTTCTTGTACGGTGCGCTGGCGTTGACCACCAGCACCTGCCCCCCCTTGCCCAGGCCAGTGACGGGGGCGAAGTCCTTCACCGGGTCGTACGAGAGCTTTTTGTACAGGTGCTCGTTGGCGGCATGTGTGGTGTTGGTGGTGATGAGCACGCTGTAGCCATCGGCTGCCGACTTGGCCACGGCCGACGCGGCGATCATGCCGCTGGCGCCCGCCTTGTTGTCGATGACCACGGGCTGCTTGGTGTCGTTGGTGATGGACTGGCCCAGCGCGCGCGCCAGCTGGTCGGTGGCGCTGCCTGCGGCAAAGGGCACGACGAAGGTGATGGTCTTGGTCGGGTAGGCACCGGCCGCCTGGGCGAGCGCAGCGGGGGCGTGCAGTGCACCCAGCGCCAGTACGGCAGCAGTGGCGAGCAGAGCGCGGCGGGGGGATGGATGGGTCATGTTGTCTCCTGGTATTGGTATGGATGGAAAAGAAAAACGGGGCTACACGGAAGGGCCGCCAAAGTGCGTCGCCAGGTGCGCCGGCACGGTGACGGGTAAATCGAGCAGCAGGTAGCTGAGTGCCTTGCCGTGGCTGTCGAGGTTGAGCGATTCGTTCACGCCACCGTCGAGCACGTCGTCCAGCACGATGTTCATGGCCTGCAGTTGGGGCAGCAGGTAGCGCGTGACCTGGCGCGGGCGGCGCTGCGCAAACTGCTGCGCCACGGCGGCCTCGGTGACTTGTTCGACCAGCACATCCCAGAGCGCCGGGTGCCAGGCGATGACGCTGATGTTGGAGCGGTTGCCTTTGTCGCCGGTGCGGCTGTGGGCCAGGCGGTAGAGGGGAACAGATAGGAAGCCCCCCCTGAGACGCTGCGCGTCTTCCCCCTCAAGGGGGACGCCGCCCGTGCGGCGGGGCGGCCCTTGCACGGCGGCCGCTGGCATGGGCCGCGCCGTGTTGGAAGGCTGTGGGCTCGGGGATTCGCTTTTTACGTCGGTCATGGTGATACCTCCAATGGCTGCAGCACAGGCTCCACCATCTCAAAACGCACGGCCACCGCATCGCGCGGCACCAGGCACGATACGGTGCCCAGGCGCGGCCGCATGGCGGTGCGCACGCCGCCGCCGCCTGCGGGGCCGCAGGTGTAGAGCGCGGTCACCTCGCGCACCAGGCGCTGGGCGCTGGCGTGGTCGCGGTGCTGCAGGGCAACGCGCAGGCGCACATCGCGGGCATCGCCCGCTGCGGGGTCGTTCAACCAACGGCTGGTGTCGTCGCCAAAGATGCTGGTCACGCCAATCAGGTCGATGCGCAGCGGGCCCAGCCCGTGCAGGCGCTCGCGCAGCACCTCGCCCGCCAGGCGGGCACGGGCCTCTGCGCGCGGGCCGGCGTAGGAGATTTCGCCCTCGGCAAACCAGCCCGATTCAAAACACACGTTGACCTTGAGCGTGGCGGGCCGCGCGTGGCCCTGCACGCCCTCCAGCCGCACCGCGTCAGCGCCCACCGCGGTCACGCGGGCGGTGGTGATGTCGGCCACCACATCGGGCGTGAGGTACGCCGCCGGGTCGTGCAGCTCGTACAGCAGCTGTTCCTTCACCGTGCGCTCGGTAATGCAGCCCCCAGTGCCCGGGGGCTTGGTGATGGTGCAGTGGCCGTCGGCGTCGATCTCGGCGATGGGGTAGCCCAGGTGGGCGAGGCCCGCCACATCCTTGTAGCCAGGGTCGGCAAAGTAGCCGCCTGTGACCTGTGCGCCGCATTCCAGCAGATGCCCGGCCATAGTGGCGCGGGCCAGCAGGTCCCAGTCGTCCAATGCCCACCCGTAGTGCGCCAGCGCGGGGCCCAGCACCAGCGATGGGTCGGCCACGCGGCCGCAGACCACGATGTCGGCGCCAGCGCGCAGCGCATCGGCAATGGCCTGCGCGCCGATGTAGGCGTTGGCGCTGACGACGGGCTCGGTGGGCATGGCGCTGCCCATTGCGCCCTGCAGCAGCGCGCGGTGTTCGGGGCCGCTCAGGTCGTCGCCCTGCAGCACGGCGATGCGTGGGCGGGCCAAGCCCAGCTCGGCCGCCAGCGCGTGGATGCGGCGCGCCGCGCCGTGCGGATTGGCCGCGCCAAAGTTGCTGACGATGCGCACACCGTGCGCCAGGCACTGCGCCAGCACGGGGCGCAGCAGGTCTACCAGCAGGGGTTCGTAGCCCGCATCGGGGTCTGTGCGGCGCGCCAGCTGGGCCAGCGCCAGCGTGCGCTCGGCCAGGGTCTCGAAGATGAGCACCGCAGGCTGGCCGCTGGCGATGAGCGCCTGCACCACGGGCAGGGCCGCGTCGGTGCGGTCGCCCGAGAAGCCGGCGGCGCAGCCCACCAGCAGGTTGGTTTTTTGTTCGTTCGGCATGAATCCGTTGTCTCCTGCAGCCGACTGTAGGAACATCTCGGTATTCTGTGAAATCGATTGTTCATATGAATCCATCTGAAACACAGATGAATCAAGTCCCCCCCGAATGAGCGCCCCCCACCTTTCCAGCCGCCAGCTCGACGCCTTCCTCGCGCTGGCCGAGCAGCGCAGCTTCACGCGCGCCGCCACGTTGTGCCACCTGTCGCAGCCCGCGTTCAGCGCCCTCATCCGCGCGCTGGAGGACGACCTGGGCCTGCGGCTGTTCGACCGCAGCACGCGGCATGTCCATCTCACGCCCGAGGGCCAGAACTTTCTGGAATCGGCCCGCCGCATCCGCGCCGAAATCACCAGCGCCCTGGCCGCCGTGCGCAGTGCCGCCACGCTGCAGCGCGGGCGTGTGGCGGTGGCGCTGCTGCCGTCACTGGCCGCAGGCTGGCTGCCAGGCGTGCTGGCGCAGTACCGCACGGCGCACCCGGGCATCGAGATCGACATTGCCGATGTGCTGTCCGAGCCCTGCATCGACCGCGTGGCCAGCGGCCATGCCGACTTTGCGCTGGCCGCCATCCGCGCCGACACGCCCGCGCTGCAGGCCGAGCCGTTTTGCAGCGACGACTTCTACCTGGTGTGCCCGGCTGACCACCCGCTGGCGCGCCGCCGCAAGCCCATCACCGCGCAGGACCTGGCTGCCTGGCCCTTCATCCACCTGGCGCGCACCAGCAGCGTGCGCCAGTACCTGGAGGCCGCCCTGCACCCGCAGGCCATGCACACGTTGATGGAGGTGGAGCAGCTCGCCACGGTGATGGGCATGGTGCGCGCGGGCCTGGGCATCAGCGTGGTGCCTGCGCTCACGTTGTTCCACTTTGACCAGCCGGGGCTGGTCACGCGGCCGCTGTCGCTGCCGGGGCTTACGCGGCAGATCTACCTGGTGCGGCGGCGGGACGAAAGTCTGTCGGTGGCGGCGCAGGCGTTGTATGGGCTCGTGATGGCGCAGCGGCCCTGATTCGCAACGCAGGGCAGCTACTGAATTGATAGCTTTTAACGCTTATTGGATGAGCGCCTGAAGGCAATCAGAGCCAAAAATCCACAGCCATCCATTCGCAAGCTCCATTCGTTGCTCAATCCGTGCTCTGGTCCCGCGCCAGCACCGTAAGCTCCTGGTGCAGCAGCAACTCCACCTCAGTCGGCTCGAACTGGTCCTGCAGCAGCGGGATGGCAAAGCGGTATTCGCCTGCCTCATGTTTGCGCAGTACGTAGGCCAGCTGCAGGCGCGCCAATGACTGGCGCAGCGCTTGCGCATCGCCCGCAATGCCGTGGCTTTGCAGCAGTTGGGCCAGGGTGACCAGGCTGGTCTGCCCGGCCTGAGCTGCGTGGTAGACCACGATGCGGTCGAGGCGGCAAGCGGCTTCGTCGTGGCTCAGGCGGCCCCAGCCGGCCAAGGCGTCTTGCACGGCTTGCGAGGCCAGGGCCTGGGTGAGGTGGCGGGCTTCGATGACACGTTCGCCGGGCAACAGCGCCTCCAGGCATTCCTGGCACAGGATGGCCACCAGGTTGGCACGCTGGCCGCTGGCATCGATGAGGCGATCCACCAGTTTTTCGTTGTCAAAGCCCAGGCGCAGCTTGCGCAGTGGCTCGGTGGCCAGTTCGCGGCAAGCGGCGCGCTCCAGGCCGCCAATGGCCAGCACCTCGCCAAAGTTGCGCAGAGGGCTTTGGTAGTCGAGCACGGCCGTGGCATACAGGTCCCAAAAGCCCGCCAGCATGAACCAGCAGCGCCCCTCTTCGCTGAGCGCGCGCAGGGTGGACAGCTGCACGTAGCCGTTGGCCGATTCATCGCGGAAGAACAGGTCGGCCTCGTCGATCAGCAGCACCAGGCGCTTGCCCTGGTACTGCGCCTGCAGATGGTCCACGATGGCTTCAAGCGGCGTGTCGGCCGGCAGGCCAAACTGCAGCGCCATGCGCGGCGCCAGGCGGTGATCGCGCAGCGAGACGTAATGGCACACAGTGTGCGGATGGCCCGCCATGCGGCGCTGCACGGCCTTGAGCAGGCTACTTTTGCCCAACTGGCGGCCACCCACCACAAGATAGTTGGCGGGCTCGCGGTTGATGACACGCGCCAGCAGCTGGGCGCGGCCGAAGAAGGCGCCTTCGCGCGTGACGCCGCCGCGCGTCTGGTACGGCGAGATGCGGGTGATGCGCAGCTGCGCGGCCAGTTGGCGCAGCAGCGCTTGCAGCGCCTCGCCGCCGATCAGCCATTCGGTCTGGCTGGCGCTGTCCACCATCACATGCAGATTGGCGCGGTCGTCGGCATGGGCGCGCAGCAGCGGCCAGGGGGTATCCACGCTGTGCTCGCTCAGAATGAGCAGCACATCGCTGCCCGTCTGCGTGGCACGCAGCTGGCGCAGCACGGTGGCTTCGTCGATGCCGGGGGTGGGCACAAACACCAAACAACGGTCCAGCGACACGGGCAGGTCGGGCGGAAACTGCCACTCGAACACCTGGCCGGGCAGCGCCCAATCCGTGCTGGGCTGGCAGCGGGCCGACACGCGCTCGGCCAGCGCGCGGGCCAATGCCGGGGCGCGCTCGCCGCCCGTGGCCTGGGCGCAGGCCACGGCGCGGCGCCAGTCCACCATGCGAATGTCGGCAGCCAGCAGCGTGGGTTCCAGCCGCCGCAGCCAGCGCAGCAGCCGGTCGATCTGAGGCAGCCGCGCCAGCGGGGTGCGGCGCAGGCGCGCGGGCCGCAGCTGCCCGGCGCCGATCATGGGGTGGCGCACCACCCATACCACGGCGCCTGCGGCAAAGATCACGCCGCACCACAGGATGAGCGAGCGCAGCCAGCCGAACGGGTCTGCGTCGGGTGCGGGTTTGACGGGCTCGAAGTCGTCGGAGCTGCCTTCCAGGCAGTTGATGGGCAGGTAGCCCGGTGGAATGGGTGGGTTGCCGGGGCGGCACGTCCAGGTGTGGGTGCCGGGTTTGAGCTCCACCACCACCTGGGTGCCCGCCAGCTTGCCCAGCTCGGGGTTGTGGGCGATGTCGGCCTGCAGCACGTTGGGGCGCGGAGACGTTACGCGCAGCTGCGGGTTGGCAATGCGCGGTGCGTATTGGTGGATGTCCTTGGGCCAGCCATCCAGCTCGTTGCGCGCCTCGATCATGGCGACGCGCCACTGCACCAGCTCGCCCCACACCGGGCCTACATTGACCGACGCCAGGAACGAGCCCCGCGTGACCGGGTTGAGCTGCGGCGTGAACAGCGCGCTGGCCACGAACAGCGTGACCACCGCAATGACCACGGCACGCACCACGGCCCTGGAGAAAAAGGGGCTCAAGCGTTCGAGCATGCGTCCAGCACCATCAAGCCTGCATCGCGGATGGTGGCGCAGCGCCAGTGCAGCCGCGCCGCATCGCCCGTGCCGCGCACGTGGATGAGGTTGCCCCAGAACAGGCTGCGCAGTTCGTCGTCCTGCAGATAGGGCCGCGCGCGGCCCAGATCGTCGGCCTGCAGCAGCTGCTGCAAGCGCGTGCGCGTGGCGGGCGCCTGGGCCAGCGGCAAAAAGGTTTGCCACAGGCGCGGGCTGCTGGTCAGGTGGGTGCGCAACGCAGCAGACGATGCATGACCATCACCCACCCCTTGGTCTACCAGCCACTGCAACCCTTCTTCAAACAACGCGGGATGGCCGCCGCTGAGCGCCTGCAAGTCGGCCACCACGGGCTCGGTCCAGGTGTGCTCGGGCCAGCGGTGGCGGGCCAGTTGCGTGAGGTCGTCCAGCGACGGGTCGGGCCAGTGGTGGACCTGCGCAATGTTGAGCAGGGAGAGATCGCCACTGCGGTATTTGAGGTCGGCCAGCGCCTGCCCGCCGCACAGCAGCAGGTGCAGGCGGCCGCTGTGCATCTCGCTCAGGCTGCGCAAGATGCCCGCCAGGGTTTCGCGCAGTGCGGGCGTTCCCTGCTCAAAGCGGCTGACCAGGCAGAAGATGCGCTCACCCGCCATCAGGCGGCGCTCCAGCGCGGATTCAAACTCGTAGTCCGACGCCACATCGCCCAGGCCACATTGGCGGCCGATGGCGGCGAAGTATTCGGCGGGCACGGTGCTCACGCTGTAGGGCGGCTGGATGTGCAGCACCGAGCCTTCGCCGTACTGCGCGCGGGCTCGCTGCAGCAGCTCGTGCCGGAACGGCGGCTGGCCCCAGTGCGCGGGCGACAGCAGCAGCGAGATGGGGTATGGCACCGCCTGGGCCAGTTGCGCAAACACCTTGTCCTGGAACGCGGCAAACGGCTGCGCGCCGGTGGATTCGGCCTGCAGGGGAAATTCTGGTGCAAACCCGGCGGCGCTGAGCAGGCGGTTGGCCTCGCTTTCAGTGAGGCGCAGGTAGCGGGTGCAGGCCACCAGCTTGTCGCGCGAGCGCGGGTTGGGCACCGAGATGCCGTTGCGCCAGTTGTTCACCGCCTCACGGCTCAGGCCGATCTCGGTGGCCACGCCGGAGGCGCTGGCGCGGATGCGGCGCATGTAGACCGACAGAAGATCGGCAAAGGAATCAGGGGACATGGAGTTGTGGACTAACGAAGGCTGGTACACCGAGCCAAAACCAAGGGCAGCGAAAAACATGGGGATGGTGGGCAGGCATTGTCAGCCTTGCCAGACCACCACCATCCCACTGCGCAGTGGGGAGCACTACGCCAGGCGCTGCACCATGGGCCAGGCCTTGTAGCTGGCGAGGCCACAGGCCGTGAGTACCGGGCTGTACAGCACCATGGCGCCGACCACCGACATCAGCCAGCCGGGCTCTTCGTACTCGTCGGTATCGTCGGCCTTGGCTGTCGCGCCCTCCTTCAAGGGCTCCTTGCTGCGCCCCTCTTCTTGGCCCTCGCCCGAATCGCCGGTCATCTCCTGCACCAGCATCACTGCCACCACCAGCAGCGAGATGGCCAGCAGCGCCAGGTAGCCGTATTGCAGCGCGGGCTGCGTGAGCGGATAGAAATAGCCTGCCAGCAGCGCGGCCGGGGCCAGAAAGAACACGTGCATCATGAGCCTGTACCAGGGAAAACCGTCCGCCGGCCTTTCCAGCGCCCCCATGACCATGCGGTAGGTCAGCGCCCCCAGCACAAAGATCACCCCACCCCACCATTCGATTTGCGTCAGCATGTTGTTGTCCTCCGGAGATTCTTTTACTGGGGTGCCATCACCGTGGCGGGGCCATCGTCGCCAGGCTGGTCGGCGTCATCGTCTCCGTCGTCCCCGCGCAGCTCCTTGTGCTCAGTGACCATGTAGTACAGCGGCAGCGCCACGGCCAGCACCAGCCCCAGGCCCATCCACAGCCAAAAGCCTTTGAACAGCAACACGGTGACGACCGTGAATGCCACCGCATGCACCAGCCCCTTGAGCCCGGCGCGCAGCAGCAGCACGGCAATGAGGCCCTGCATGGGCGATTTGCCGCTTTTGCCCATGGCCTGCGCCATTTCCACGAAGGCCTCGGCCGCCTCCCGGGCCTCGCGCATGCGCTTTTCCTCCTGCTGGCGCAGCTTGGCCACGGCAAGGGGCTTGGCCGGGTCTTTGGAGCAGGCATAGGGGTCATCGGCCTCACCACCCTCCTCGCCGCCGTTGCCCTGGCCTTCGCCACCATGCTGCGCAGGCTCTACCACTGCGCGCCACTGCGGGTTGGCGTCCATGAATGCCTTGCGCGACACCCACTGGCCCTGTTCGAAGTGCATGCGCTCGGTTTCCCCCACCTGGTCGTAGAAGATCTCCAGCACTGCAGCCCGCAGGCCCTGGTCAAACAGGGCTTCGAGCTGGCGCAGCGGTGGTGGGTCGCTCGTACCCGTGTCGAACTGGAGCAGAAGGTGCGTGGAAGCGGCAGATGCCGACGCATTGAACCATTGCGCATCCCACAGGGACTCCAGGTTGGCGGCCCCCAGCTTGTCCGCCCAGCGTCGGGCCTGTTCCGTGTTGTCTGAGCACAGGTATTGGTACGTGAGCTGTGCGAGCTTCAGCTTGATCGGGTCTTCGAAAAACAGTTGCAAGGTCAGGGTGTTTTGCGACATGGGAAACGCTGTTCACAGCGGTAGGCATTGCGATGGATTGGGATTGTGTGGACCAGGCCCGCGCATGTCCCCTGCGGGCTTGTCCATGCCGGCGCGGCGCGAGGTTGACAAAACGTCCACCCGCACGGGTCGCCAAGGCGCTGATTGTCACAAAACGTTCATGCATACTGGCCGACCCGCGCGCGGAGCGCGCTTTCACCACAATTGGAGGGAAAACAACGATGCGATTCGATACCCGCTTTTTTGCACTGCTGTCTGGCACCGCGCTGATGCTGGGCCCGGTAGCTGCGCAGACCGACCGGGCCGCGCCTGCCCGCGCCACCGCAGCCACCCCGGCCGCCACGAGCTTTGCAGGCAGCCCACGCGAGAAACTGGTGGTGGCCATGCCCAAGACCTATGCCAAAAGCGAAACCATGCTGCTGTGGGGGGACTACTTCAACCACCTGGCGCGCTGCGGCAACATTGATCTGCAGAATCTGCAAGGCGAATCGCTGGAGAAGAGCACCAACATCGATGTGCTGGGCGAAAAGGAACTGATCGACAGCCTTCTCAGCGGCAAGGCACAGCTGGCGCAGGTCAACCCCGGCCTGGTGCCCCAGTTGGTGGGCGCTGGCCAGCCTGCCCCGTTTGGTGTGCCCGGCAACAAGGCCAGCGGCAAACGCAATTCCTACACGCTGATCCTGATCTCGCGCGTGGACAGCCCTTTCACCAAGCCGCAGGACCTGGTGGGCAAGAAGATTGCCCACTCCACACCCACCTCCAACTCAGGCAACCTGGCGCCGCGCGCGCTGTTCCCGGCGATCGGGCTGGTGCCGGACCAGAACTACGAGGTGGTGTTCTCCAACGGCCACGAGCGCTCGGTCACAGGCGTGATGCACGGTTTCTACCCCGCCGCAGCCGTGGCCAGCGATTTGTACCAACGCATGGTGGTCAAGGGCGATGTGAAGGGCTCCAGCATCCGCACGCTGTGGGAGAGCCCGCCCTTCATGACCGAGACCTGGACGCTGGGCAAGGACGTATCGCCCGAGCTGCAGGCCCGCGTGAAGAAGTGCTCGTACAGCTACAGCTTTTCGCCCAAGCTGCGCCAGTTGCTGCCAGGCAATGACACCTTTTTACCCATCAATTTCGAGCGCGACTTCGCGACGGTGATGGAGGTCTACACCAAGACGCAGAAGGCGCAGGCTGCCAAGGCTGCCGCCAAATAAGTCCCGGTGTCAAAAGCGTCTATCGCCGCCCCCGCAAGCCGGACTCTGGCTTGCGGGCTCAGATGGTGCAGCAACAGATTGCCGCCATAACAAGACAGAGCCAGGAAGAACAGGCCGCCCGGCACCAGCAGACCCTGGCAAGCAGGGATGCAAACACGAAAGCAGCGCCGGTGCCGGAAAGCCGTCGTACCCCAGGCCTGGTGGAAATCATCAACACTCTTGTCTGAATGCGGCCACTCAAGGGGGACGCATTGCGAGAAGTGCGCCGCGGCAAATGCCATCAACTCCATCTCCGACAGCGCTCCAGAGTGGTGGCCTGGATAGGTACGGAACGACGGCAGCGCCACCACACCGATGCACATCCTGCCGACAGCCGCTGCCAGCGCGCGCCTACACACCGACCCCCTCGCAGTGCCTACAGTGGATCGCACGAACAGCCGCTGCGCAGTGCACATTCCGTCAGGTGCCATAAGGTGACGTCAGGTGCAACGGCAGCCCCGGCAGCAACCCCAGCAGGAGCAAGCCCCATGCGCATTCACACCCCACCCCGTGCCCATTCGCCCTGGCCGCTGGTCATCGGCGCTGCCGCAATGATGGCGTTGCTGGCGCTCACGGCCTGCTCCACGCCCCGCGCGCCCGAGGGCATTCAGCCCGTTACGGGGTTTGACGCAGACCGCTATGCAGGCCACTGGCACGAGGTGGCACGCATCGACCACGCCTTTGAGCGCGGCCTGACCCAGACCAGCGCCACCTACAGCCGCAACGCCGACGACACGATCAAGGTGGTCAACCGAGGCTACGACCCGGTGCGCAAGGAGTGGAAGCAGGCCGAGGGCACGGCGCGCTTTGTGGATGAGCCCACGCGCGCTGCGCTCAAGGTGTCGTTTTTTGGACCGTTTTACGGCGGCTACAACGTGGTGGCGCTCGATGAAAACTACCAGTGGGCCATGGTGGTGGGCTCCAGCACCGATTACCTGTGGATCTTGTCACGCACGCCCACCTTGCCCTGGCATGTGCGCGAGCACCTCATGGAGCGGGCACAGACGATGGGTGTGGATGTGAGCAAGATTCTGTGGATGCCCGCCGCCAGCGAGCAACACGCCAAGCGGGCCGTGATGACCTGAAAAGCTTCAACGCCGGCAAGCGCAAATAGCTATATTTTTGATAGCTATTCACGCTTACCTAATAAGCGCTAGGGATCCTCTGCACGAATCGAGCGGCAAGTGTGCGCTGCGGATCGGGAGGGGCTGCAAGGCGCAAACCGCAGCGATAGCCGCAGCTATTGCGAGTATTTGCAACGCGGCAGACCGCCCGAGCCCGCAGATGCACGCGGCGCGGTGATTCGTGCAGAGGGTCCCTTGATGCCATTTCTATTCAAACATCAGCCGATATCCGGCACGGTGGCCGCCGCCACCAGGCGCTGGGTGTAAGGGTGTTGTGGTGCATCCAGCACGTCGTTCACGCTGCCACCTTCCAACACCGCGCCGTCCTTCATCACCACCACGTCGTGCGCCATGGCGCGGATCACATCAACGTCATGGGTGATGAGCAGGTAGCTCAGGCCCTTTTCTTTTTGCAGCCGCTGGAGCAAACCCAACACCTGCTGCTGGATGGTCACGTCCAGGGCGCTGGTGGGCTCGTCCAGCACCAGCACCTGCGGCTGCACAATAAGAGCCCGGGCGATGGCCAGGCGCTGGCGCTGGCCGCCTGAAAATTCATGCGGATAACGCTCCAGCAGACGGGGGTACTGTGCTTCGGCCAGTCCCACCTCTTCCAGCGCGGCCTCGACGCGCGTGCGGCGCTGGGCCACGGTCAGTGTGGGCTCGTGCACCTTCAGGCCCTCGCCCACGATCTCTTCGACCGTGAGGCGCGGGGACAGCGACGAAAACGGGTCTTGAAATACCACCTGCACGCGGCGGCGCAGCTGCTGGTTGGCGGGGGTATTGCGCATGGCTGGTTGCTGCCACGCCTGACCCCCGACCTGCAACTGGCCGGCGTAAGGCAAGAGCCCCAGGATGGCCTGCGCCAGCGTGGACTTGCCCGAGCCGGACTCGCCCACCACCCCCAGCGTCTGGCCGGGCAGCAATTGCAGCGTGGCGCCCTGCACAGCCACAAACTCGCCCTTTTTGAACCAGCCCTTGATGCCGGGCAGCGGCGTGGGGTAGACCACGCGCAGATCCTGCGTCTTCACCACCGGGGCAGTGCCTGCGGGCGGATCGGACTCGACCACATCGCGGCGGGGTTGGCTGGCAATCAGGCGGCGCGTGTAGGCGTGCTGGGGTGCACCAAAAACCTCGGCAACGGGGCCCTGCTCTACCAGCACGCCCTGCTCCATCACGGCCACGCGGTCGGCAAAGCGGCGCACCAGGTTGAGGTCGTGCGTGATGAGCAGCACGGCCATGCCCGTCTGGCGCTGCAGATCACTCAGCAAGTCCAGGATCTGGCCGCGCAAGGTCACATCCAGCGCGGTAGTGGGCTCGTCGGCCAGCAGCAGCTTCGGGCTGCTGGCCAGGGCCATGGCGATCATCGCGCGCTGGCGCTGGCCGCCTGAGAGTTGGTGCGGGAAGCTGTTGGCCCGGCGTGCAGGCTCGGGGATGCCGGTCTGGGCCAGCAGCTCGACGGCAGCCTGCGCGCACTGGGCGCCGGTCAGGCCTTTTTTGAGCTGCAGGATTTCGGCAATCTGCAGGCCGATGGTCATCAGCGGGTTGAGCGCGGTCATGGGCTCCTGGAACACCATGGCGATGTCGCCACCACGCACGCCGCGCATCTCGCGCTCTGTCAGCGCCAGCAGGTCGCCCCGCCCTTGCAGCGTTGCCTGCCCGGTGATGGCGGCATTGCCCGCCAGGCGCAGCAGGCTCAAAGCGGTGATGGTTTTGCCCGAACCAGACTCGCCCACCAACGCAAGCTTTTCGCCTGCGGCAATGCTGAAGTTGACGCCCCTCACCACTTCTTTGGGGCCAAAGTGAACGTGGAGGTCCTGAACCTGCAACAAAGGGATCATGGCCGTAGGGGTCACTGGTCGGCCTTTCGGGGGTCCAGGGCATCGCGCAGCGCATCGCCCATGAAGGTCAGCAGCAACAGGGTGGTGACCAGCACCGCAAAGGTAGACAGCGAAATCCACCACGCGTCAATGCTGTTCTTGCCCTGGTTCAGCAGTTCACCGAGCGACGGCGTGCCCGGCGGCACCCCCAGGCCCAGGAAGTCGAGCGAGGTCAGCGCCAGGATGGCACCACTCATGCGGAAGGGCAAAAAGGTGACCACGGGCGTCAGGCTGTTGGGCAGGATGTGGCGCCAGATGATCTGGCTGTTGCTCACCCCCAAGGCCCGGGCAGCCTTCACATAGTCGAGCTGGCGGTTGCGCAGGAACTCGGCGCGCACATAGTCGGACAAACCCATCCAGCCAAACAGCGACAGCAGGATGAGCAGCAGCGCAATGCTGGGCGCGAACACGGCGCTGAAGATGATGAGCAGATACAGCTCGGGCATGGAGCCCCATATCTCGATGAAGCGCTGAAACGCCAGGTCGGTCTTGCCGCCAAAGAACCCCTGGATGGCCCCGGTGAGCATGCCCAGCAGTACGCCGGTGATGGTGAGTGCCAGACCAAACAGCACACTCACACGAAATCCGTACAGCAGCTGCGCCAGCAGGTCGCGCCCCCGGTCATCCGTGCCCAGCCAGTTGTCGGCCGTGGGGGCCGACGGGTTGGGCGATTTGGCAAAGTAGTTCAGCGTGTTGGGGCCGTAGGGGTTCAAGGTGTACAGCGCCCAGTTGCTGCCTGCGGTAATGCGCTCCTTGATGAAGGGATCGAGGTAATCGGTGGGGGTTTCGAAGTCTCCCCCGAAGGTCTTTTCGGAGTAGTCCTTGAGCATGGGAAAGTAGGTCTGCCCCTCATAGCGCACGATGAGCGGCTTGTCGTTGCTGACCAGCTCGGCACACAGGCTCACCAGCACCAGGGCGCAGAAGATCAGCAGGCTCCAGTAACCCAAGCGGTTGCGCTTGAAGCGCAGCCAGGCACGGCGGGAGGGCGAGAGCGAAGGCGATGCGGAAGCAGAACTCATCAGGGCCATGGATTCGCTCGGGCTAGTCAAACTTCACGCGCGGGTCCACCCACACATAACAAAGATCGCTGATGAGCTTGGTCACCAGCCCGATCAGTGTGAACAAATACAAGGTGCCCAGCACCACCGGGTAGTCGCGACGGATCACACTCTCATAGCTGAGCAAGCCCAGGCCATCCAGCGAGAACAGGGTTTCGATGAGCAGCGAGCCCGCAAAAAAAGCACCGATGAACGCAGCCGGAAAGCCGGTGACGATGGGAATAAGTGCATTGCGGAACACATGCTTCCACAGCACCTGCCGCTCGCTCAAGCCCTTGGCGCGGGCGGTGAGCACATACTGCTTTCGGATTTCTTCGAGGAACGCGTTCTTGGTCAGCATGGCCGTCACCGCAAAACTGCCCAGCACCATGGCCGTGACGGGCAGCGTGATGTGCCACAGATAGTCCACGATGCGCGCGCCCCAGGTCATTTCATCCCAGTTGGCCGACGTGAGCCCTCGCAGTGGGAACCACTGCAACTGCCCACCAAAAATGACCAGCAGCGCCACGCCCAGCACAAAGCCGGGAATGGCATAGCCCACCAAAATGAGCAGCGTGGTCACCAGATCAAAGCGTGACCCGGCTCGCACCGCCTTGGCCACGCCCAATGGCACGGCGACGAGGTAGCTGATGAAAAAAGTCCACAGGCCCAGGCTGATGGAAACCGGCAGTTTCTCCTTCACCAGTTGCCACACATCCTTGTTCTGGAAAAAGCTCTTGCCCAGATCAAACCGCGCGAACTGTCCCAGCATCTGCAGGAAGCGCTCATGGGCAGGTTTGTCAAAGCCGTACAGCGCCTTGATCTGCTCCAGCCGTTTGGGGTCAACGCCCTGCGCGCCCCGGTAGCTCAGGCCGCCCCCCTCGGCGCCGCCACCGCCCACACCGGCCTTGGCCTCGGCCATGTACTGCTCCACCGGGCCGCCCGGCACGAACTGGATGACCACAAAGGTCAGCAAGAGCACGCCCAGCAGCGTGGGCAGCATGAGCAAGACACGTTTGAGAATATAGGCAAACATGGGTGGGCGGTCTTATGGCTATTTCTTGTCTGGCGCGGTCTGGGGAGGAATACGCGCCCACCACGTGTCGATGACCCACCCTTCGCCGCTGGCGTAAGGCGGCACCGTGGCCGGCCGTGCCAGCCGCCAGGCGTTGTAGGCCATGCGGTGTGTGCCCGCCGTCCACTGCGGAATGAGGTAGTGGCTGTGCGCAATGATGCGCTCCAGGGCGTGGCAGGCGGGAAGCAGTTGCGCCTCGGTCTTGGCAGAGGTCATGGCCTTGATCATCGCGTCCACCGCAGGGTTCTTGACGCCCGCAAAGTTGCCGGAATCCTCCACGTCGGCAGCCTGGCTGCCAAACATGTCGGCAAACTCCTGGCCCGGGTTGTTGGTGCCCTGGTAGGCAATCGAGGTAATGTCGAAGTCGAACTTCTGCAGACGCTGCTGGTACAGCGCAAAGTCTACTGATCGAAATCGCAAGGTGACACCAATCTTTTCGAGATTGCGCATCCAGGGGGTGATGGTGCGCACGCCGCCTTCATTGCTGTCCATGTATTCGAGCACCATAGCCTCGCCCTTGGCGTTGCGCAGGGCACCGTCGCGCACCTCCCAGCCCGCTTCCTTGAGCAAAGCCTGCGCCCGCCGCAGGTTGGCCCGCAGTGAGGAGTCGCCATCCGTGCGCGGGGGCACCGTCATCGGGCCAAACGCGGCAGCCGGAATGTCCTTGCGGTAGGGCTCCATCAGCGCAAGCTCCTCGGGCGAGGGACTGCCCTTGGTTTCGCACGCCGTGTTGCCAAACAGGCCGTTCACCCGCTGGTAAGCGCCATAGAACATCTGGCGGTTCATCCACTCGTAGTCCATGGCCAGGCCCAGGGCCTGGCGCACGCGCGCATCCTGCAGCAAAGGCCGGCGGGTGTTGAGCACATAGCTCTGAAAACCCGAGGGGAGCTTGTGCACAAACTCGCCCTTGACGAGTTCACCCGTATCGAACTTCTTGCCCGTAACACGTCGGGCCCAGTCGCCCGCGCTGAAAAACCGCATGAGGTCAAACTCGCCCGCCTTGAGGGCCTCCAGCCGCGCAGTGTTGTCCTTGTAGATCTTGACAAGGATGTTGTCGAAATTGGCCGTGCCCTTGCGCACGTTCAGGTCGCGCGCCCAGTACTGCGGGTCGCGCACATAGGTGATGTCCTTGCCAAAACGCACCGGGCCGATTTTGTAGGGGCCACTGCCGATGGGAATATCCATCACCACCTGGTCAAACGGCTTGGCCTTGCCGTTCTCGACGCCCCAGTCGCGGCTGAACACCGGCAGGCCACCCACGGTGAGGGGCAGCTCGCGATTGGGCAGCTTGAAGCGGTAACGCACGGTGCGGTCGTTGATCACATCCACGCCCGCCACCTCGATCAGCAGCGTCTTGTAGGCTGGGGATGTGAAGGGACCCACCAGCGTGTCGTAGCTGTGCTTCACATCCTGCGCCAGCACGGGCTTGCCGTTGTGAAAACGCGCCTCCGGCCGCAGGCGGAAGGTGGCGGACAAACCATCGGGGGCAACTTCCACATCTTCGGCCAGCAGACCATAACCGGTGGCGGTTTCGTCCATCGAACCGGCGAGCAGCGAATCGAACATCAGCGACGACAAATATGCTGGCGCGTTGCCCTTGATGGTGAACGGGTTGTATTTGTCGAAGGTGGAAACCCGCAGGTTGCTGACCAGCCGCAGCTCGCCGCCTTTCGGCGCATCTGGGTTCACATACGCAAAATGCGCAAACCCGGCGGGATAACGCGGCTCGCCCCACAGGGCATACCCATGTGCAGCCCATGCAGGAACCGCACACCCCATCAGCAAAAAAGTCAGCCAAAACCGCATGCGACAATTCTGCACTACGTTCGCCGGGCCCCGCTGCAGATCGCGCATACCCACATGCGCCAGGCCGCCCGCCGACATTTCGCCATTCCAAAAGGAGATTGAACATGGGTTTTCTGACCGGCAAGAAGCTGCTCATCACGGGTGTTTTGTCCAACCGCTCCATCGCCTACGGCATTGCCAAGGCCTGCCACGCACAGGGCGCCGAACTGGCGTTCAGCTACGTGGGCGAGCGCTTCAAGGACCGCATCACCGACTTTGCGGCCGAGTTCGGCTCCAAGCTGATCTTTGACTGTGACGTGGGCAGCGACGAGCAGATCGAGCGCATGTTTGCCGAGCTGTCGCAGACCTGGCCCCGATTCGACGGGTTTGTGCACAGCATCGGCTTCGCCCCCCGCGAGGCGATTGCCGGTAATTTCCTCGAAGGCCTTTCGCGCGAGGGTTTCCGCATCGCCCACGACATCAGCGCCTACAGCTTTCCCGCCATGGCCAAGGCCGCCCTTCCCTACCTGAACGACAAGTCGTCGCTGCTGACGCTGAGCTACCTGGGCGCGCTGCGCTCCATCCCCAACTACAACACCATGGGCCTGGCCAAGGCCAGCCTGGAAGCCAGCGTGCGCTACCTGGCCGAGGCCGTTGGCCGCACCGAAGACGGCCGCAGCATCCGCGCCAACGGCATCAGCGCCGGCCCCATCAAGACCCTGGCCGCCAGTGGCATCAAGGACTTTGGCAAGCTGCTCAGCCGCGTGGCCGATGCATCGCCCCTGCGCCGCAACGTGACGATCGAAGACGTGGGCAATGTGGCAGCCTTCCTGCTGTCGGACCTGGCCTCGGGCATGACGGCCGAGATCACCTACGTGGACGGCGGCTTCAGCCAGACGGCGGGCCTGAGCGCAGACCAGGTCTGATTGTCATCGAAAATTTAGATCAAAACAGGGCCTAGCGCTTATTGAAAAAGCGCTAGTAGCTATACATTTAATAGCAAATGCTCCGCAGGCACTGGCTGGCGTGGTTGAGTTTTACTGCGCTGCCCACGCACGCAGCAGACGCCCCTGCCCTGTTGCTGGCCAATGTGTACCGGCCCGGCATGCCGCTGGCCGACTATTGGGTCAGCGAAAAATACGACGGTGTGCGTGGCTACTGGGACGGCCACACGCTGCGCACGCGGGGCGGCGAAACGGTGATGGCCCCCGCCTGGTTCACCGCCGGGTGGCCCACGACTCCCATGGACGGAGAGCTGTGGGCCGGACGCGGGCGCTTTGCGCACGCCCAATCCACCACGCGCCAACAGCCGCCTCATGAGGCGGCCTGGCGCCAGATGCGCTTCATGGTGTTTGACCTGCCCCGGCACGGCGGCATGTTTGACGAACGGCTGCGGTCGCTCAATGCCTTGGTGATGCAGATCAACCAGCCTTGGGTCCAGGCGGTGCCCCAAAAGCGCATCGAAAACGATGCTGCCCTGCAGGCCCTGTTGCAACGCACGGTGCGGGCGGGCGGCGAAGGCCTGATGCTGCACCGGGGCAGCTCGCTCTACCAGTCTGGCCGCAGCGACGATCTGGTCAAGGTCAAGACCCACGAAGACACGGAAGCGCGCGTGGTCGCCCACCTGCCTGGCAAGGGCCGCCACGCCGGTCGCATGGGAGCCCTGCTGGTGGAAATGCCTTCGGGCCAGCGTTTCCGGCTGGGGGCGGGTTTCAGCGATGCGCAGCGGGCTGACCCGCCACCTGTGGGCAGCTGGGTGACGTACCGGTTTCGCGGCACCCACGACGGGGGCCTGCCGCGCTTCGCGAGTTTTGTTCGGGTGCGGGACGATATGCCGCCGGTCCGCTGACGGGGCCACAGCAACCCCTGGCCGATCCCGGCCCTGCGATGCGGCGGCCATGCACAGCGGACGGGCAGCCCCTCCCATCCGTTGCTCAATCAGTTAGGCAACAGGACCTTGTCCACCACGTGGATCACGCCGTTGGACTGGTACACGTCGGCAATCGTCACCGTCGCCGTACCGCCCTTTTCGTCCGTCACCATGACAGCATTGCCGCTGGCCTTGGCGGTGAGCGTACCGCCCGCCACCGTCTTGAGGCTGGCCATTCCTTTGCCGTCTGCAATCATCTTGGACAACGCAGCAGCGTCGTACTTTCCCGCGACCACGTGGTAGGTGAGCACCTTGGTCAGGGTGGGCTTGCTCTCGGGCTTGAGCAGCGTGTCCACCGTGCCGGCGGGCAATGCAGCAAATGCCGCATTGGTGGGCGCAAACACGGTGAAGGGACCGGGGCCCTTGAGCGTTTCGACCAGGCCCGCAGCCTTCACAGCGGCCACCAGCGTGGTGTGGTCCTTGGAGTTCACAGCGTTGTCGATGATGTCCTTGCTGGCCAGCATGGGCGCACCGCCCACCATGACCTGCGCCATGGCAGGCATTGCGGCAGCGGCCATGGCTGCGGTGAAGGCGATGGTGGCGAGGCGGGCGTTGAATCGAAGGGTCATGAGAATCTCCTGAGAGGTGTGTGAAGACAGTCGTCACCGCATGAAAACCACGCGGCTGACAGTCAATACGGCAGCACCACAACAGCGGATTCAAATGCACAAAAAAATCGCTCCGCCAGCCATGCCGGGGGAGCGATTTTTGAGACGCTGGTGCACCCACACACCAGCGCGAAGACGTGCTTACACGTTGCGCCCGTAAGGCCCGTCGTCACCCACCTGCACCAGATTCTGGGCGGTGGCCAGGGGCTTGGGGTTCTTGCCCGAGTGCTTGCCGTCGGCCACGCAGTCGGCGTAGTAGCGCACCTGGCCGTTCTCGTCTTCCACTTCCACCAGGCCGTGGATGTCGGTCTCAAAGCCCGGGCACAGCTTGGCGAATTCGCGCGCGAACTTGAGGTAGTCCACGATCTTCTTGTTGAATACCTCGCCAGGGATCAAGAGCGGAATGCCCGGTGGGTAGGGCGTGACCAGGCCCACGGTGATGCGGCCTTCCAGGTGGTCGATCTCCACCCGCTCGGTCTGGCGGTGGGCGATGTGCGCGTAGGCGTCCGAGGGCTTCATGGCGGGCGTCAGGTCCGACAGGTACATCTCGGTCGTCAGGCGCGCGATGTCGTACTTGGCGTACATCTCATGCACGTGCTGGCACAGGTCCTTCAGGCCCATGCGCTCGTAACGTTTGTGCTGCTGGCAGAACTCGGGAAGGATGCGCCACATGGGCTGGTTCTTCTCGTAGTCGTCCTTGAACTGCTGCAGCGCCGTCAGCAGCGTGTTCCATCGGCCCTTGGTGATGCCGATGGTGAACATGATGAAGAAACTGTACAGGCCGGTCTTCTCGACCACCACGCCGTGCTCGGCCAGGTACTTGGTGACGATGGACGCGGGAATGCCGGTCTTGTCGAACTTGCCGTCCAGGTTCAGGCCTGGTGTGACGATGGTGGACTTGATCGGGTCCAGCATGTTGAAGCCGTCGGCCAGCTGGCCGAAGCCGTGCCACTTGCTGGCGTTCTTCTTGCCCTTGCCATCGCTGCGGATGATCCAGTCCTCGGCGCGGCCCAGGCCTTCGTCCACGAGCTTTTCAGGGCCCCAAACCTTGAACCACCAGTCGTTCTTGCCAAAGTCGTGCTCCACCTGGCGCATGGCACGGCGAAAGTCCAGCGCTTCGAGCAGGCTTTCCTCCACCAGGGCCGTACCGCCGGGAGGCTCCATCATGGCGGCGGCCACGTCGCAGCTGGCGATGATGCTGTACTGCGGGCTGGTGCTGGTGTGCATCAGGTAGGCCTCGTTGAAGAGGTGGCGATCCAGCTTGGTGGTCTGCGAATCCTGCACCAGCACATGGCTAGCCTGGCTGATGCCGGCTAGCAGCTTGTGGATGGACTGCGTCGCGTACGTCACGGAATGCTTGGGGCGCGTGCGCTTCTTGCCCATGGCGTGGTAGCTGCCATAAAACGGGTGGAAGGCCGCGTGTGGCAGCCAGGCCTCGTCAAAGTGCAGGTTGTCCACGTAGCCGTCGAGCATGCTCTTGATGGTCTCGGTGTTGTAGAGCACGCCGTCGTAGGTGGACTGCGTGAGCGTGAGCACGCGCGGCTTGACCTTTTTCGCATCCACGCCCTTGAGCAGCGGGTTGGCCTTGATCTTGGCCTGGATGGCGGCAGGCTCGAACTCGCTTTGCGGAATGGGGCCAATGATGCCGAAATGGTTGCGCGTGGGCTTCATGAACACGGGGATCGCCCCGGTCATGATGATGCTGTGCAGGATGGACTTGTGGCAATTGCGGTCCACCACCACCACGTCGCCCGGCGCCACCGTGTGATGCCACACCATCTTGTTCGATGTGGACGTGCCGTTGGTCACGAAGAAGCAATGGTCGGCGTTGAAGATACGCGCGGCGTTGCGCTCCGATTCACCAATGGCACCGTTGTGGTCCAGCAGCTGGCCCAGCTCTTCCACCGCATTGCACACGTCGGCGCGCAGCATGTTCTCGCCGTAGAACTGGTGGTACATCTGGCCCACAGGGCTCTTCAGGAACGCCACGCCGCCGGAGTGGCCGGGGCAGTGCCAGCTGTACGAGCCGTCTTCAGCGTAGTCGAGCAGTGCCTTGAAGAATGGAGGCTGTACGCTTTCGAGATAGCTCTTGGCCTCGCGGATGATGTGGCGCGCCACAAATTCGGGGGTGTCCTCGAACATGTGGATGAAGCCATGCAGCTCGCGCAGGATGTCGTTGGGCAGGTGGCGGCTGGTCTTGGTCTCGCCGTGCACATAGATGGGCACTTCGGTGTTCTTGCGCCGCACTTCACCGATGAAGTTGCGCAGGCTCAGCACGATGGGGTCCAGCCCCTCACCCACCGTAAATTCCTCATCGTCGATGGACAAGATGAATGCGCTGGCGCGGCTTTGCTGCTGGGCAAACTGCGACAGGTCACCATAGCTGGTGACGCCAACCACCTCGAAACCCTCAGACTCGATAGCCTGCGCCAGCGCGCGGATACCGAGGCCCGAGGTGTTCTCGGAACGATAGTCTTCATCGATGATGATGATGGGAAAGCGAAACTTCATGCGCAGCCTCCGTGCAACCGTGCCCTGCCCGGCCAAAAAACGAAATAGGCGCGAAGTGTAAGGAATAACCTTGACGCGCCTTTGAACTGCAACCCTTTTGTCCCAGAATGTGGTGCACTAAACACAACCACAACAAGGAGTTGGCTATGGAGGAATCCACCATCTGGTGGCTCGCAGCGGGGGCTGTGGTCGTTGCAGAGCTGCTCACCGGTACGTTCTATCTGCTCATGGTGGCCATTGGTCTGGTGGCAGCGGCCCTGGCGGCCCATCTGGGGTTGCCAACTACCGCGCAGATCGTGGCAGCGGCTGTTGTGGGCGGCGGCGCAGTGGTGGGCTGGTACTACCTCAAGAAAAAGCGGCCCGGAGACCCCTCGGCCCGTGCGGATCGCAGTGTGAACATGGACGTGGGCGAAACCATTCTCATCGAGGGCTGGAACGCTGATGGCACCTCCACCGTGAAGTACCGGGGTGCCACCTGGACAGCCATCCACCGTCCCGGAGTCACCCCCTCCACGGGCATGCACCGGGTTGCTGAACTCGTGGGCAATCGCCTGCTGGTAGACCCTCTCTAAAAATCCCGCTGTCGCTCACCTTCACAGATCAACAACGAAAAAGAGGCTCCTCATGGAAATTGCCATCGTCATTCTCATCATTGCCGTCATTTTCATCGCGCGGTCCGTCAAGGTCGTGCCCCAGCAAAATGCCTGGGTCAAGGAGCGCCTGGGCAAGTACGCGGGCACGCTCACACCGGGACTGAACTTCCTGGTACCTTTTGTCGACAAGGTCGCCTACAAACACAGCCTCAAGGAAATCCCGCTCGACGTGCCCAGCCAGGTTTGCATCACGCGCGACAACACCCAGCTTCAAGTGGACGGCATCCTGTACTTTCAGGTGACCGACCCCATGCGCGCCAGCTACGGCTCCAGCAACTACATCATGGCCGTGACGCAGCTGGCGCAGACCTCGCTGCGCTCGGTCATCGGCAAGCTAGAGCTGGACAAAACCTTTGAAGAGCGCGACATCATCAACGCCCAGGTCGTACAGGCCATCGACGAAGCTGCCCTCAACTGGGGCGTGAAAGTGCTGCGCTATGAAATCAAGGACCTGACACCACCCAAGGAAATCCTGCACGCCATGCAGGCCCAGATCACTGCAGAACGCGAAAAACGCGCGTTGATCGCCGCCTCTGAAGGCCGCCGCCAGGAACAGATCAACATCGCCACCGGCGAACGCGAGGCCTTCATCGCCCGATCCGAGGGCGAAAAGCAGGCCGTCATCAACAAGGCCCAAGGCGAGGCAGAATCGATCAAGGCCGTGGCCGAAGCCAACGCCCAGGCCATCGAGCGTGTGGCTTCAGCCATCCGCCAACCCGGTGGCGAACAGGCTGTACAGCTCAAGGTGGCCGAGAAGGCCGTGGAAGCCTACAGCCAGGTGGCAGCAGACTCCAACACCACACTTATCGTGCCGAGCAACATGACGGAGGTGTCTGCGCTGATCGGGTCGGCGATGAAGATGGTGCAAGCTTCACAGAAAGCGGCCTGAGCGCAAGCAAAGCTTTTTTCGAGGCAACGGCTACCGTCAGCCCAGATATCCCTTTTCCTGTGGCTATAATCGAGGGCTTCGGAGAGGTGGATGAGCGGTTTAAGTCGCACGCCTGGAAAGCGTGTGTGGGCTAATCCCCACCGCGGGTTCGAATCCCGCCCTCTCCGCCAAAAATCAAAAAGCGTCCTTCGGGGCGCTTTTTTCGTTTCGGCCTATCAAGTGACACGGAGCGCTTTCAGCGCCTCCTTCCCGCCTCGCGAAATGCCGGGAGCGGTGGGGCCAAGCCCGCCGATTTGTTGCAAAACGTGTGATTGGTTGTCACGCCGCGGCGCACTCTTCACAATAAATGACTCCACCTCCAAAGGAGTGCGCTCATGCCCATGGAGCTACTGTTCGTCCTTGCACAGAGCAAGCTGCCCATGATGATCGAGGAGCCCCGCGACGTTGACAAGCTTCGGGTGCTGGCGGCTGCTCAGCTCGTAGAGGTGCAACTTCCCGATGTGCGTGCCAAGGAGCAAAAAGCAGAGGTCCTTGCCATTTCGCCGCAGGGGCGGGCAGCGCTGGCAACAACCTATCCCCGTTACCCATTCAAGTTCGCGCCCATGCGCTCTGCGCCAGCGCCGGCTTCGGCCGATTGGCTTCCGTCTTTGGACTCCTGCCAGGTGCAGCGCGGTGGGACAAGGACCACGCTGGACTCCTAGTGTCATGTTGCATGCTCGCTCTACGGAACATCTGAGCACAACCAAGCTTCTGAATGACTTGCAACCAAAAGCAACAAACCGGAGGCATCTGCGGATATCGCACTTGTCTGACAGACGCTGACCGCGCGTTTTGCTGAAATCCTCTCCACCAGCCATTGAGGCTGACCCGGGAGCTCATTGGGACTCCCACCTTTTTGACAAAGGATCCGCCATGAAGCGCCACCCCTTGACACCCGGAACCCGCGCCCTCGCTGCGTTTGCCGGCACGGTTGTGCTTGCGGTACTGGCGGCGGCATCGTTGTTGATGCCCGATGTGACCGTGCAGTCGGTGGATTCGATGCCGCTTTTGCCCAGTGGGCTGGACCAGATCTTTCCCTCCAGTCTGTTTGAGTGAACTTGTGCATGAGGTGGAGTGGTTTAGCACGCCTACTCGCCATGGGTAGCAAAAAGCATAGCATCGGAGTACCATCTGGCGCTGCGCACCGGGATTTTCGGTGGCAATCCAGAATGGAGGACGATCGTGACCACACGTTTTCGAATCTCTGCAAGTCTTTTTTCTGCTCGCTTCTTCGCGCGGCCTGTGGCCGCGACAGCGCTGCTGGTGGCGATGGGGGGATGCACCAGCCCGAGGGATGGCTCCCTTGAAGAATTCGCGCGCTGGCATGACGGTGCGCGCGCCCAGGCCCAGGCCGGGGCGCTGAGCTGGAGCGAACTCTACAAGCAGAGTTTTGACCGACTGACCGCCCTGCCGCCCTCGTTGCAACAAGACACGCGTCTGGAAAACACGGTGCTGTTGTTATCCACCGCCCGCAAATACGAAGCCAATGAGATCACCGCCCAGCAGTTTGCGCTGGAGCGGGAACACATCGAAACGCAATTGCAAGCACGCCTGCGCTAGCCGTTCGCGCGTCAGCGCTGCGGTGCACCCTGCTCCACAATGGCAATGCGCCGACGCAGCGCAGCAGTGGCTTTTTGGTCGCCCGCAGCTTCAGCGCGTTGCACCTGCACATTGAGCCAGGCCATCAACGGCCTGCGCCAGCCCTGGGCAGAGGCTGTGTCAGCAGCGATAGCGATCACCGCCGGGCTGGCGCGCCCCGACTGAAACAGCACCCCAGCCGCCACGAGGCGCGACAGCGGGTCTTCCAAAGCGGGCAATGCAGATGCATCGCCCGATGCAGCTACCTTGCGCTGCGCTTCGGGCAGCAAGCCCACGTCCTGGGGCTGTACTCGCCCCCCCAGATAGTCGGCATAAGCGCGCTCGGGCGCGGCGGCGTCGGCGCGCAGTGGTTCAAAGCGCTCGCAGGGGCCAAGTACCAAGCTGGCGACCTGCGCGGCGCAGCGCATCAGTTCCAGGCGGGCGAGCAAGTCTGGGCGGCCCGTGCGGGCCACTTCAGCCCGGGCGCGGTCCCATTCGAGCTGCTCGACGCGGGGGTTGCCCGACAGATAGGCTTCGAGGGCCTTTTGGGCTGAGCCTTGAGCGTTCATCTGCCAGTCGGGCACGGGAGGTTTGCTGGAGCATGCGGACAATAATGCCGCCGCTACGACCACAGCTCCCAGCAATGACACCCGCAGTGGCTTGGCCAGGTGCATGGGCTTCGAAGGGAATGCAGAAACTGAAAAGGGCTTCATGGCAGCTTGAGTTCCGTATCCCGCGCAAAAGGCCATTTGCGGTTGATTTCGTTGACCAGGCTTTCTACCTTGCGCAGATTGCTTTCCACCTCGGCGCGCAGGGCCCCCAGGTCGGTGGTGGCCTCGCGGGCGTTGGCGCCAATGGCCTGTGCCTCCACCAGCACGGCGTCCACCTTTTTAAGGCTGGTGCGGGTGTCTGCCAGCAGTCCATTGAGCTGGGCCACAGTGGCGCGCACCTCAGGCACCAGCGCGTCCTTGCTGCCTTCAGCGCCAAACACCTGTTTGTCGGCCCGCGCAGCCATGCCGTCCAGTCGCGCCAACAGGGAGTTGGTGCGGTCGAGCGTGGCAACAATTTTCTTCCCATCGGCCTCATTGCCCATCAGCACTCCCAGCATACCGCCGGGGCCATTGAGGCGTTCGGTGAGCGCCTGCACATTGGTCAGGCTGCTGCCCAGGGCAGCGTCCTGCGCCGTGAGCGCATTGAGGTTAGACAGCAGTTCGCGCGCCGAGGCCATGAGCTGCGGGATTTCGGCGGTGGCGTCGCCACGCAGCACGGGGCGCACGGCACCATCGGGCAGGAGCTTGTCGTTCAGCATGCCGGTGTAGGCGCGGATGTTGGTGCCACCCACAATGCCCCGCACCAGGGTGAACACGCTGGATTCACGCAGCCAGTGCGCGTCCTTGCGGGGCACGTCCACGATGATGCGGGCGTTGCCGGTTTCGGCCAGTTCGATGCGGCGCACGCGGCCAATGGGGAAACCCGAGAACGTCATGTCCATGCCCACCACCACGCCTTCAGAGTCGTCGGCCGTCAGCACCAGGGTCTGCGTGGGTTCGAACGCACCACGCGCATACAGCAGGTACAGGCCCGACCCGACGATGAGGGCCACCGTGAACAGCAGCAACGCCGCCGCCTTGATCTCCAGGTAGGCCACCGGGCGCAGGGTTTCCACGGGCGGCACGTCGGTGGCGGGAGAAGCCGGAGCGGGCCCCGGGGGCGGCGTTTGGCGGGCGTTGGGGTTCTCGTCGTTCATGGTGCCGGAAGGTGGGTCGCCGTAAAGGAATGGGGTAGTCGGGTGTCAGCAGACATCGGTCAGTAGTAGTTGCCCATGAGCGAGGCCACCTCGATCATCAGCAGCACGGCAAACATGCGGGCCAGGCCGCCCAGCTCTGAATCGGGCTGGGTGCGATCGCCCGTGTCGTACAGGCCTGCCGCCATGGGGATCAGCGCTACGGCCAGGCTGAAGAACACGGTCTTGAGCACGAACACCATCGTCACGCTGGGCGTGAACACCTGGCCAAACATGCGGGTGTAGCTGGGCAGCCCCGCCAAGTTGAAACCATACACCCCCAGGTACGCCAGCACCAGGGCCACCACACAGCTGAGCGCGGCGAGCGTGATGCAGGCGAACACTCCAGCAATCACGCGCGGCAGAAGCTCGATGCGCACCGGGTCCGAGCCGTGGGCGCGCAGCGCGTCGAACCGTCCGGTTTGCCGCAGCCGCGTGATCTGCGAGCCATTGGGGATGGTGCAGCGCATGGCCACAAACAGCGCCGCCGTGAGCGGGATCAGCTCCAGCACCAGCACGCGGATCACCATCTCCAGCGCATAGCGCGACAGGCCATAGCTGAGCGCCGTGACCACCACGATGCGCGTGAGCACCAAGCTGATCAGGGCAGCCAGCACCGTAAAGCCGAGCAGCACCGGGGCGGTGTCGAGATACAGGTGGCGCGCCAGCGCCTTGCGCGTGCCCTTGCCATAGCTGGACGGCGACAACACCAGCACCAGCACCACCGCCCCCAGATACAAGATGCGCCACCAGGCGACCGCCCAGCGCCGCGCGGTGTTCCACACACGTTCGGGCAGGGAGAGGCCGGGCAAGCGCGAAATCATGGTCGGATCATAGCGGGGCACTCACAGAGAGCGTTGACGGTGGACTGCCATAGAAATTTTTCGATGTTTTTGGCATCTAGCGCTTGATAGACAAGCGCAAACAGCTATTATTTTTATAGCATTTTCAAACGCAGAAGAAACAGCTACTCACATCCTTGCGGAAGCTGGTGCTTGCAAGCGCCCACGGCAGACCGGGCTACACATGCCGCTTTGCCGCAGCGGTGGCGAACGGCACAGCGGGCTGCGCATCCGCACGCGCGTGCAGGGCTTCGATGATGTGACAGTGGGCATCCGTCCCATCGCAGCGGTTGCGCAGCGCGAGCAGGTCGGCCTCCAGCGTCTGCAGCTCTGCCAGGCGGGCACGCACATGCTGCAGATGGTCATCCAGCGTGTCGCGTGCGGCGTCGCAGTCTTCTTTGCGGCTCCAGTCCAGCGCGAGCAGAGTGCGCACTTCATGCAGCGACATGTCCATGGCGCGGCACAGGCGGATGAAGCGCAGCTGGTGCACGTCGGCACCGCTGTACAGGCGGTAGCTGTTGTCGCCCCGCACGCCGGGGGGCAACAGCCCCTCCTTCTCGTAGTAGCGGATGTTGGCGGCAGACACCCCGGACTGCAGGGCGGCCTCGCCAATGCGAAACTGCACAGCGTTCTGATCCATGGCTTGACCTTCAAGTGACTTCAAGGTTTCCAATCATGCCATCGCTTTCAAAACTGCACGGAGAACCCCCCATGTCTGCCCACTGCCACGACGACCATTGCGCCACTGGCCCTGCCGCCGCCGACCCGCGCTACCGCCGCATCTTGTGGATAGCGCTTGTCGTCAACGCCACCATGTTTGTGGTGGAGCTGGGGGCGGGTACCCAGTCGGGCTCGGCATCGCTGCTGGCCGATGCCATCGATTTTCTGGGGGATGCCGCCAACTACGGCCTGTCGCTGTGGGTGCTGGCCATGGCCCTCACTTGGCGCGCCCGCGCCGCCCTGGTCAAGGGGGCCAGCATGCTGGCGTTTGGCGTGTTCGTGATTGGGCGCGTGGCCTGGGGTGCGTGGCAAGGCACACCGCCCGAGCCCTTCACCATGGGCAGCGTGGGCCTGCTGGCGCTGGCGGCCAACCTGGGCGTGGCCGCCCTGCTCTATGCCTACCGGGAGGGCGACGCCAACATGCGCGGCGTGTGGCTGTGCACCCGCAACGATGCGCTGGGCAACCTGGCGGTGATGGGCGCTGCCCTGGGCGTGTTGGGCACCGGCACCGCCTGGCCCGATCTGGCGGTGGCGGCCATCATGGCAGGCCTGGCCATCAGCGGCGGCTGGAGCGTGATACGCCACGCGCGGCAAGAGCTGGCCAGCACCACCGCACAGCCACAACCGCAAGGGCACTGATCCATGCGCGTGCACCTATCGACTCCGTTGAGCGCCCCGCCTGAATGGGTGGCTGCGCAGCTGCAAAGCACCGCTGTGTTCCGCCACATCACCGCGCCGCTCATCCAGTTTCACCCCGCACGGGGCACGGAATGGCCCACGCACTGGGCTCCCGGCGAGCTGGCGCTGCACATGCGGTTGCTGGGCGTTTTGCCCATGGGCCCGCAAACCGTGCGCATCTCCATCGAGCCGGCTGCACAAAGGGGCGGCTGGCCCACGCTGCGCGACAACGGAGAAGGCGTGCTCATGCGCCGCTGGGACCACCGCATCACCCTGCAGCCCCTGTCCGATGGCCGCACGCTGTACACCGATGACATCGAGGTGATTGCGCGCCACCTGCCCTGGCTGATGACACCGCTGAGCGCCCTGTTTGCCCAGGTGTTCTACCGGCACCGCCAAAGGCGCTGGCGCCAACTGGCCGCGCAGCATGCCGCCGGGGGCGCCGCCCCCACCGCGCTACACAGGTGCGCCGCGTTCAACCACCTGCTGGCCAGCTTTGCCCGCCAGCCTGACGCGCCCCCCGCCCAGCGCTGGCGTTGGCTGGAGGCCGCCCACGTGCTGGGACAGACCTCATTGCCCCTGCACTGGCGGTCACACACCGCCATGCTGCGCTACGCCCTCGCACTGGGAGATGCGCGCGAGGCCACCGGCCAGCTGCTACGGCTGGCCCTGGTGCCCCTGGGGCACCTGCTGGCACGGCTGCCGTTGGGCAACATCGGGCGCTCCCACGTGAGTGCTTTCCGGCCCATGGTGCCAGCGGCAGAAGTCACTGTGCTGATGGACCAGGCGCTGGAAGAAACGGCGATCCGCCCCGTGCAGCCGGGCGACCACGGCGTCTGAAAACTGCGCACCCGGCTTCCCCAGTCGCAGCCTGCGCACTCAGTGCTTGGAGGAGCGAGCCACGCGACCTGGCTTGAGGGGTGCCCTGGCTGGCTTTGCAGCGGCCTGCTCCAGCCACAGCAGGCTGTCCATCTGCGATAAAAAATGCCGCAGGTAGTCCGGCGACAGCGACCGCATCAAGGCCAGGGAGCGCAGCATGAGGCGGTGTGCATTCAAGGGTCCGGCGTTTTCCGGCCCACGCGTGAAGGCCTGGGCCACCTGTTGTTCCGCAGCAATCTTGGACCAGACTTCGCTGAAGCGGCGCACGCTCTTCATGTCCGACACACTGGCGCCACCGCCCACCAGCACGCTGTCTGCGTCGGCCTGGGCGCGGGTACTGAGATCGCGGTTCAGTTGCGCCAGTGCAGATGGTGCACCGGCTGGCGCTGTGGCGGCCAGTGGCTGGCGGGGAGGTGTCCGGGTGCGCCTGGCGTAGTCCACCAAGGCGGCCTGCAGCCTGCGGGCCAGCACCTGCTGTACGGCGGGGGGCTGCGCAGGCAGGCGCGCGGCCAGCACCTCCAGGTACCGAAAGCGCACCGGGTCGTGGTGCTGCGCGCCTTCGGCCCGCAGGGACTCCAGGGTGGGCTCACTCATTGCGGGCGGGCTTGGCCTGGGCAGCGCGGGGTACGGGGGCCATCTCCACGCGGCGGTTCTGTGCCCGTCCCTTTTCGTCGGCGTTGTCGGCCACCGGCTGCTCGGCGCCAAAGGCCGCAGCAAACACCTGGGACGAGGGCATGTCCTCTTCGATCAGGGCGCGGGTCACGGTCAACGCGCGCTGGGCCGACAGCTCCAGGTTGTCGGCAAAACGCTGGTGGCGCCCTTGCAGCAGCGTGGTGTTGTCGGTAAAGCCACTCACCATCAGCATCTCGTCACGTTCGCGCAGGTACACCTGCAGCGGCTGCACCAGGCTCTGGAGCAGTTGCCGGCCTTCAGGGCGCAACTCGGCAGAGCCTGCCGCAAACAGCACGCTGCCGCTGATGCCGATACGGCCTTCATTGACCGTGACGCGGCCGCTGGCCAGCGGAATTGCCAGTGCTTTTTCCAGCGCCATGCGGCGCTTTTCTTCCATCTGCCGCTTTTCCACTTCCTGTTTGAGGCTGGCCACCAGGTCGATCTGCACCACCAGCACGCCCACCAGAATCAGCACAAACGCACCCAGCAAGCCCGCCATGAGGTCGCCGAACACGGCCCACACCGGGGCCGTCTGTTCGGTGGCATCGTCCAGCGTGTCGTCCAGGCCGGTCACGCGGCGACTCCCTGCACCGCTGCGGCCATCTGCCCGTTGAGGCGGCGCAGGTCTTCCACAATGCCCTGCTGCGAAGAAATGCTCAGATCGATCACCTCGCGGGCCTGTGCCACGTAGTAGGCCAGCTGCTCATCGCTGCGGCTCATGGACTGGCCAATGGCGCCTTCGATGCGCTGCAGGCTGTCCATCAGCTTTTCGTTACTGGCCGTGAACAACTCCACGCCGTGGCCAAAGGACTCACCCAGGCTCGACAGCTCCACCGCGCTGGCGGCCACGTGTGCCGACACTTCATCGACCTTGCCCGCCTGCGCGCCGAGCGCCTGGGCAAACTCCTGCCCCGCCTGCTCCAGCACCGAGGCCGCAGACCCCACCAGCGATTCAATGGCCGCGCGCTGCTGCCCGGCGGCTTCGTTCACCGAATGGAGCAGCACACCCAGCTGCTCCATCATGGCCGTGCGTTCTGCCAGGGCCGCGTTGTCGCGTTCGCTCAGGTGGGTCATCTCTTGGCGCAACTGGGTGATCACCTCAGACGCGGCCTGCGGCACATCCGACGCCGTCTGCAGCAATCGCGTGAGCGGGGCTTCCAGCGCAGAACCCAGGGTGGCCAGGTGCCCGGCCACAGCGGCCTGCAGCGCATCGAGCCGCTCCACTGCGGCCTGGCCGCGTGCCGCCTCGGCATCCCGCAGCGCCACCAATTCCGTGCGCCACACGCCCGCCAGCGCATCCATGCGCTGGGCCTGGGTATCGGCCCATTGGGCTTCGGCCTCGATGCGGGTGTGCAACAGTGCGTCCGACTGGTCCATCAACCGGGCGGCACCGCCCAGGGCCTGGTGGACCTGCTCGGTCATGCGCTCGGTGAGCTGCGCCGCAGCGCCCTCCAGCGCCAGGCACACGCCGCGCTGCTGCTGCGCCGTTTGCTCGCCCACCTGCTGCCATTGCTCCGCCAATCGGCTGGCCATGCCCTCCATGGACTGGCTCCAGCCCGCAAGGCGCTGCTGATCCGCCACTGCCTGGTCGGCCTGCGTTTTCTCCACCGTCTGTTCCAGCGAGGCTAGCAGCGCCGTGGTGCGCTGCTCGAAGGCCTGCGACACCGTCCGCAGTGATTGGTCGAGCTGGGTGGCAGCGCCTTCCAGCGCCTGGCACACGCCCTGCTGCTGCTGTGCGGCTTGCTCGCCCACCTGTTGCCATCGCTCCGCCAGTGTGCTGGCCATGCCCTCCATGGACCGACTCCAGCCTGCAAGGCGCTGCTGGTCGGCCGCCAACTGGGCCGCCTGTGATTGGGCCACCGTCTCTTGCAATGAGGCCAGCAGCGCCGTGGTGCGCTGCTCAAAGGCCTGCGATGCCGTCTGCAGTGACTGGTCGAGCTGGGTGGCAGCGCCTTCGAGCGCCTGGCAGACGCCGCGCTGCTGCTGCGCCGTTTGTTCACCCGCAAGCTGCCATTGCTCCGCCAGTCGGCTGGCCATGCCCTCCATGGACTGGCTCCAGCCCGCAAGGCGCTGCTGGTCGGCCGCCAGTTGGGCCGCCTGTGATTGGGCCACAGTCTCTTGCAACGTGGCTAGCAGCGTCGTGGTGCGCTGCTCTAGCATCTGCGTGATGGACTGCAGCGCGCTGCCCAACTGCACCGCCTGCTGGTCCTGCGTCTGCGTGTGGCGGTCCAAAGCCTCCGTCCAGGTGTCCGCCACCTGGCGGGCCGTGCCCTCCCATTGGGCCGTGAGGGCGTGCATCTGCACGCCAGTGGCCTCGCGCAGCCGCTGGTGCGAGCGCTCAGCCTCTTGCGCCAGCGTTGCCATGGCCTGCTCCACCACCGGGCGGATCGTCTCACCCGCCATGCGGGCGCTGGCGCCCAGGCTGTCGTGCAAGGATGCGCCCACGGTGGTGGCCAGCTGGGTGTAGGCCGCAGCCGCCTCGCGGTGAAACACCTGCTGTTGGTCTTGCAGTTGGCCGTTCAACTGCTCGTGGCGGCGCTCCAGCCCTTCCATCAGGCCTTGCAGGCGCTCTGCAATCTGCGGCATGGCCTGCGCCTGGGCCTGCAGGGCCTCGAACATTTCCTGGCGCCGGTGGGCCGCCGAGAAGGGGCGCAGCTCACTAGCGATGCGGGCATCCAGCATGCGCAACGCTGCCAGCCGTTCGCGGCGGCACAGGGCGGACATCAGCCCCAGCATGGCCGACGCTGCCACCCCGGCCACCGAGGTGCCAAACGACAGACCCAGCCCCTTGATGGGCGCGGCCAGCGCCGCCCGGATCGACTCCAGGCTGGACGAGGCCTCCAGTGCGAAAACCGCGCCATTGAAGGTGACCACCATGCCCAGAAAGGTGCCCAGCATGCCCAGCATGACCAGGAGCCCCACCAGGTACGGCGCCAGCGCAGGCCCAGGCAGGGGCACACGCTCCCCGTCGATCCGCTGGCGAACCGGGTTGCGCAAAGACGAATGCAGGCGCTCCAGCCAGCCACCCAGGTCCTCCAGGGGCTGCTGCCCGAGCCCGGCCAGCGCAGTGGACAGCGACGAAGTCGCGGCCCGGAACTGCATCAGCTCATAGGCTCCCACCACGTAGACGGCAGCAATCACCACCGTCATGGCCAGCGCCAGAGGGCTCGACCCGACAAATCCCCATCCCACCCAGCCCACCACCGCCAGGCCCACCGCAAAGATGGCGGCCATCACACTCTTGTTCATTCGATCATTCCTGTTACCGGTTCCGAGGTCTTCGTGGTTGTGGGGGGACGGTGGGTGGTGCGGCGATGGGAGTCATGGCTCTGCGCCGCTTCCAGCAAACCAGCAAGGGGCTCCAGCCGCACCTGCAGCTCGGCCAGCAGCAGCGCCCGCAGGTCCTGCTCGAAGGCAAACAACCAACCGCCCGGCAGCGCCCAACGCTGCGGCTCATCGTCTCGCCCTGCAGCCTCCAGCTGCTGCTGGTGGGCTGCGCGCAGATGGGACAGGCGCCGCTCCAGATGGCCGGGCAGCGACGCCCACAGCCTTTGCTCACGCGCACCCAGCATCTGGTCCATCACCGCATCCAGCAGGGCCAGCCGACGCAGGCCCTCGGGGCCCATCGACAAGCTCTGCCGAATCAGCGCGCGCAAGGCAGCCAGTCTGGCATCCATCTGCTTTTGTAGCGCCAGATAACGCGCCGCGTGGACTGCAAAATCTGCCCCGGCCTCGGGGTCCGGGCCGTCGACAGGGGTGTTGTCGGCACGCTCGCGCACGGGTTTGGCAGGCGCGGCCTTGGCCGTGACCAAGTCCGTCAACTCGGCCCGGGTGGACTGAAGGCTGGCCTGCAATGCGCGCACATCCACCGTCCCCCGCCCCAGCGTAGTGACAGCCGGGGTTTGGCTGGACTCCAGAGCATGCAGCGCCCGGCTGAGCTTGACCGCATCCACGGTACTGAGCCACTGGCTGAGTTGCTCCGCCACATCCTGGCGCGCCGATCCACCGTGTGGCTGCGTCCATTGCTGGAGCAAAAGCACAAGTCTGGAGCTGTTGAGTCGGTGGGGCTGGTACATCAATCTGAGGCGTCCATGGCACCGGCCCCCCCGATGGGTGGCGGGCGTCAGGGAGCAGGTCCCCGCAATGGGCAAAGCCCGCTATTTTCGCAGGAACGCTGCCGCCCCAGCCCCACATCGCTGTGCGTTGCAGGTGTTACATCTAAAGCAGATTGCAAGAATCGGCCAAAAACAGCCTAGGAGCGGCCAGTTTTTCCAGGACCGAGCCCCCACAGACACGCCGCTTCTTGACGGCGGACAAGTCCGGCACAGGGCTTGCATGCTTCAATCTGCGACTCTTTCCCCTGACCGGCACCCGCCGCCCTGCCCGCCTGCGCTCACCATGTCCAACCCGCCTGCACCCCACGCCCCTTCCCTGCCAAACCCTGCGCAAGTGGCCGCTCCTGTGGTGGTGCCGCACACGCTCACGGAAGATGCTGTGGCCATCTTCACCGGCGTGCTGCTCATTTCCGTAGGGGTTGCTTTTTTCACCAGCGCAGGCCTGCTGACCGGGGGAACCGCAGGCCTTGCGTTCCTGTTGCACTACGCCACGGGTATCGGCTTTGGCAAGATTTTCTTTGTGCTGAACCTGCCCTTTTACTGGCTGGCCCTGCGCAAGCTGGGACGCGCATTTACGGTCAAGACGTTTATTGCCGTGCTGCTGTTGTCGCTGCTGACCGAATTGCAGACTCAATTTCTGGAATTTGCGCAGTTGCAGCCGCTGTATGCGGCCGTGGCAGGCGGGTTGATCACGGGCACGGGGTTTCTGGTGCTGTTTCGCCACCGTTGCAGCCTGGGGGGCGTGGGCATTGCCGCACTGTACCTGCAAGACCGGCACGGATGGCGCGCCGGCAAGGTCCAGATGGCGGTGGACTGCTGCATCGTGCTGCTGGCGCTGTGGACGGTGGACCCCCTGCGCGTTGCCTGGTCCATTGCCGGGGCCGTGGCGCTCAACCTGGTCCTGGCGATGAACCATCGGCCAGGGCGTTACATGGCGGTGTAAGTCGGTCCAGAACACACGGACCAGAACTCAAACAGAGGCTGCCCGTGCCTGCAGGTACTGTTCCAGCACCCCGATAGGCACCGGGCGGCTGAACAGGAAACCCTGAAAGAGCGTGCAGCCGTGCTTTTCCAGAAACGCCCGCTGCGCGTCCGTCTCCACGCCTTCGGCGATCACGTCGATTCCCAGGCTCTGCGCCATGCCGATGATGGTCTGCACGATCAGCGCATCGGTGTGCTGAATGCCAATGTTGCGCACAAAGCTCTGGTCGATCTTGAGCTGGTCCAGCGGCAGGCGCGTGAGGTAGGACAGCGATGACTGCCCCGTGCCAAAGTCGTCCAGAGAAAACCGCAGACCCAGGGCGCGCAATGCGTTCATCTTCGCGATGGTGTCGTCCACGTTGTCCAGCGCCAGGCTTTCCGTCAGTTCCAGCTTCAAACGGTCGGGCCGCGCACCGGTTTGCAGCAACACGGTGCGAATCTGCTCCATGAAATCGGGCTGCCGGAACTGCCGCGCGCTCACGTTCACGGACAACTGCAGCTGTTCCGTGGTGGGGTTGCCCTGCCAGCGGCGCAACTGAGCACACGCGGTCTGCAATACCCAAAGGCCTATGGGCAGTATGAGCCCCGTTTCTTCGGCCAAAGGGATGAACTCATAAGGGGGGACCATGCCGCGCTCCGGGTGTTGCCAGCGGATCAGCGCCTCGGCCCCGACAGGGCGTACGCCGCAGCCCACCTGGATCTGGTAGTGCAGCAAAAACTGCCCGGCAGCCAACGCAGTGCGCAGGTCGTTTTCCAGTGCAGCGCGGGCAGAGACCGCCGCCTGCATCATCGGATCAAAGAACCGGATCGCGTTGCGCCCCGCTGTTTTTGCGGCGTACATGGCCAGGTCGGCGTGTTTGACGACGTCTTCCACCGTTTGGCTTTGGCCGCTGAACAGCACGGTTCCCACACTGGTCGTGCTGTGCACATGGTGCAAGGCAAGCTGGTAAGGCTGGTTCAGGGCGGCAAGTATTTTCTCGGACACATTCTGGGCCTGCTCAGCCGCGTCGGTGCCAAGCGCATCCAGGTCTTCCAGCAGCACCAGAAACTCATCACCGCCCAGGCGGGCCACGGTGTCACCTTCACGCACGCATCCCGACAGGCGCTGCGCAACCTGCTGCAGCAAGACATCGCCCATGTCATGGCCCAGTGTGTCGTTCAGGGTCTTGAAGTGGTCCAGATCGAGGCACAACAGCGCGCCATGCAGGCCGGTGCGCGCACTGGTGGCAAACGCCTGCTGCAGACGGTCCAGCATGAGGCGGCGGTTGGGCAGGTGTGTCAGCGGGTCATAAAAGGCCAGATGCTCGATCTCGCGCGCGGCCTGGGCACGCTGGGTGATGTCGCTGAGCGTGCCGACATAGTGGGTGACTTCGCCCCCATCATCCGTGACGGCGGTGATGCCCATGAAGTGGAGGTTGACCGCCCCGCTTTTGCAGCGGTTCCAGATTTCGCCTTTCCATTCACCGGTGTCCGAGAGGCTGCCCCACATGGCGTCGAAAAAAGCCTTGTCATGGTGGCCCGACGCGAGAAGGCTGGAACGCTTGCCCACCGCATCTTCTGCGCTGTAGCCCGTAATTTTGGTGAAGGCCCTGTTCGTGCGCAGGATGACGGTCTCTCGGTCGGTGACGATCATGCCCTCCTGCGACTCAAACGCAATGGCCGCAATGCGCAGTTCGTTTTCATCGCGCTTGCGCGCCGTGATGTCCTTGCCCACGCCCCGGTAGCCGCAAAATGTTCCGTTGACGTCAAAAATGGGTGTGCCGCTCACCGAAAGCCAGTGCAGCTGGCCCGAAAGGTCTTTCCGCTGGAACTCGAAATCGCGGAACTCCTGATGGCGCTCCAGCAGCTCCCGGTGTTCCTGCCAGCGGGCTTCGCTCACCCCGGGGCCAGCCAACTCCCAGCGCGTCTTGCCCATGTACGCGGCCGCCTCCTGCAGCAAACGGTCTTTGTCGCTTCCGTCCACATGGGTCAGGCGGAACTGGGCATCCTGCTCCCAGTACCAGTCAGATGACAAGATGGTCAGGGTGCGAAAGCGCGCTTCGTTGTCTTCCAGTTGCTTGCGCACGCGGTAGGCCTCGGTCACGTCGCTGAACACCAGCACGACACCGACAATCTGCCCCTGCGCATTGCGAATGGGCGCCGCGCTGTCAGCAATCTGATATTCGGCACCGTCCCGCGCGAGCAAGGTCGTGTGGTTGCTCAGCCCCACCACCTCGCCCTTGGCCACCACCATCCGCACCGGATCGACCACTGGCTCCCGCGTGCTGGCATTGACGATGCGAAACACGTCCGTCAGCGGCTTGCCCAGTGCCTCGGGCAACGGCCAGCCTGTCAGGCGTTCGGCCACTGCATTCATGCGTGTGATATGGCCCTGCGCATCCGTGGCCACCACCCCATCACCAATGGAATGCAGTGTGATGGACAGGTTTTCCTCACTCTGGCGCAACTGGGCCTCGGCGCTCTGGCGCGTAAGCGCCATGCGGTCAAAACGCTGACCCAACTCGGTCAACTCTGCCAGGCCGGTGGCGAGGGGCTGGGGGGCATAACGGCCCTGGGCCAGTTCGTCGGTGGCGTCCAACAGGCGCCGCAATGGTTTCATCACGCCCCGCCGCACGCCCTGCTGGGCCAGCAGGAAAGACAGCGCAAGGCCAGCCAGCAAGAAGGCCACCTCGGTCCACATGTTGCGGTTGGCGGTGGCGTAGAGCTGGTCCAGTGGCACAGCCAGACTCATGGTGGCAACCGTTTTCCCACCCGACTCTATGAGCGGCTGAAACACCATCAACTGGTGTGAACCGGCCGCATTGCTGCGCTGAAGCACCCCTTCGGCGGAGCGCTGCAGCGCCGCGCTGAAATCTGCATCGGCCAACTGGGTTCCGAGTTCGGCCCCGTCGGGCGGGAAACGCGCCACCACGCGCCCATCGGCGTCGGTCACACGCGCGACGGCGCCGGGTGGCAGGCCCAGATCGGCAAGCCGCAGGCTCCACCACTCCAGCGACACCACGGCCACTGCAGCGCCCACCACCTCCTGGCTGCCCGGCAGGACCACAGGCACCGCAAAATTGACGCTCGCCACCTGGGCAGCCCGGTCGATCTGAAAAGCCCCCACCGAGAACTCCCGGGTGGTGATGGCGTGCTGGAAATAGGGCCGGTTCGCCACGTTCACGGGCGCCTTCAACGGGCGGGCATTGCACAGCAGGTCGCCACTGGCCTGTGGCACACCAATGTTGACGTAAGTGGCGTTAAGCGACAGCACCTCGGCCAAGTACCTTCCACACTCGGGTTCCGCCGGCCGGTGCACCGAGGGCATGGCAGCAAGCTTCTGCAGAAAATCGCGGGTGTTCTGAATCAGGCGCTGCTGGCTGGCTGCCACGGCCCGCAGCGTGCCCAAAGCCTGGTTCTCTGCGGCGGCAATGGCGTCCATGCGGTGCGACCGTGCCTGGTAAACCGCCAGCAGCACGGCGGGCAGGGTCGCCACCAGAACCAGCCAGCGGATCCGCGCAGACAACGTACTCCAGGTTCCCACCAGCCAGGAAGGCATACCGACCTTTCGTCTTGCACAGTCATTCCAGGCACCGCAGGGCCAGGAGATGCACCGAACGCATTGTTACATCGTAAGCCGAACCGCCCTACATCTGCACCCCCATTTGCCCGCAGTGCCTGGTGGCCGCCCCAAGGGCCGGGGGCCGGAGATGTAACCTTTTGGGAACCTTGAGGCGTGCCGCCGTATCATTGGGACATGCGTCGCGGCCTCTATTTCGTGTTGATGGTGGTGCTGGTCCTGCGGGGACTTACCGGCACCGCCATGGCCGCCGGGGTCTTGCCGCCCCTGCTTCCTGCTAGCGCGCCGCATGCGCAGGAGCACAGCCACCTGGTGGCAGCCGAAGCGGCATACGCGACCTCACAAGAGCACACAACTGACCATGCCGCACAGGCCATGGCTGCAGAAATGCAAGAAGGCGATCACACCATCGCCCATCACGATGACCATGCCGTGCATGCTGCTGCGGCATCCGCGTGTGATGGTGAACTGGTGGGGTGTGCTGCACACGATCACCACTCTGCCGCATGTTCCGCCTGCGAAATCTGCCATTCGGCAATGCTCGACGCCGCCCCGGCAGCGTCCTGCACTCTCCGCCGCCCGGGCACCGCGCTGCCCACGGCGTCTGCACGGTTTGACAGTGCGCCTCCCGCACTGACCATCAAACCACCCATCGCCTGATCTCCAACGCCCGAAGTGCGTCTGCCCCAGCCTGAGCACCCCTGAAACAGGGTGGCCCGGGCGGTAGCGCAACACCTTTTTCGTCCGTTGTCTGGAGATCGCCGTGCGCGCGCCTGCTTCATTTCCGTATCCCGCTTCATCGCCCCCGCGAACCGTCTGCCTTGTGCTGCTGGCACCGCTGCTTTCGCTGGCCCAGGGCCTTGCTCCCACACCCAGCCATCGTCTGGCACCGGCTGCCGACGCTGCCCATGTTGGTGCCTCGACGGCTCCACTGGCCCACCCCGCCCTCGTCCCACAACCCCCATTGCCCAGCGCGCCCCCATCGCCCCGGTCATGGCGCGAGGCGCACGAGGCGGTGGCTGCCTTTCCCAGGGGGCATGCCGACATCGTCGCCTGGGAGGCTCGGCAGAGCGCCCAACCCGCCACACCCCCGTCCACCGTCGAAGAGCAAAAAAGCCCCCACCGTCATCACAACGGACACCACGGCAGCAGCAACAACGGCCAGTCCGCTTCACCCACGCCGATGCACCAACGCCACCACGCACCGGGAGGCAAGCCATGAACCTCCCCGCCCAAATGCCGCACATTTCTCCACACCTTTCCCCACGCCTGTCTCCGCGCCTTTGCCTGCTGGCCGCTGCAGCCGTACTGGCCGGTTGCGCCAGTGTCTCGCCCGATGGCCTGCGCGGTGACGTCGCCACTCTCGCTGCGGGCCGCACCGGGGGCGTGCAAGCGAGCCTGCCTGCAGCAGACCCTGCCGCCCGCGCCTCTGCAGCAAAATCCGTCGAAGGCTGGCTGGCACAGCCCTTGACACAAGACGCTGCCGTGCGCATTGCCCTGCTCCACAACCCCGGCCTGCAAGCCCGCCTGGCCGCACTGGGCGTGGCCGACGCTGAGCGCGTGCAGGCCATTACCCTGCCCAACCCGCACCTTGCACTGGGGAGATTCACCAACAGCCACGAGCGCGAAATCGAGCGCACCCTGGCCTTCAGCCTGATTGACCTCATCACCCTGCCCTGGCGCACCGCGCGCCAGGCCGAGCGCCTGCAGATCGCGACGCTGCAAGCCGCGCAGGACGTGGTGACGCTTGCTGCCGACACCCGCCGCGCCTGGCTGCGTGCCGTGGCCGCGGAGCAAATAGCCGCCACCCACGACCGCATGGTCGAGGCGGCCGAGGCCGGTGCCGAGCTGGCCCGCCGCATGGTGCAGGTGGGCAACTGGAGCCGCCTGCAGCAGGCCCGCGAGCAGGCCGTGCTGCAAGAGGCCACCCGCCAGCGCGCCCGCGCCCGCCTTGCCGCAGCCACCGAACGCGAGCAGCTCAACCGCCGCATGGGCGTGTGGGGGCTGCAGACGCAGTACCAGCTGGCCAACCAGCTGCCGCCCCTGCCCGCCAGTGCCTTGCCCGCGGAGGGCATCGAAGCCACCGCGCTGCGCGAACGGCTCGATGTGCAAGCGGCCCGCCGCCAGCTCGACACCCAGGCCACCCGGCAGGACTGGAGCCGCGCAGGCGCCGTGTTTGGCGACATCGGCCTGGCCTATAGCCGCAACACCACCACCCAGCGGGATGGCGGCCACCGCGAGATCACGCGGGGTTGGGAGCTGGAACTGCCTTTGCCCCTGTTCGACTGGGGCGGCGCAGCCCGCACTCGCGCCCAGGCCGAGGTGGAGCAAAGTGCCGCCCAGCTGCAGGACACCGCCGTGCGCGCCCGCAGCGAGGTGCGCGCCGCCTGGCTCACCTACCGCACCGCGCTCGACCTGGCACGCCAGCAGCAGGCTGAGGTGGTACCCCTGCGCCAGCTCATCAGCGACGAGACCACCCTGCGCTACAACGGCATGCTGGCCAGTGTGTGGGACATGCTGGCCGAAGCGCGCAACAGCACCCAGGCCGTGGCCAACGCCATCGAAGCACAGCGCGACTTCTGGCTGGCCGAGACCGATCTGCAGCTCGCACTCACCGGCACATCGCCAGGCGCCCTGCAGGGCCTCGCATCGGGCGCCGCAGCCTCCACCACCCCACAAGGCCACTGACATGAACCGCCGCAATTTCTTCTCCGGCGCCGCCACGGCAGTGGCCGCAGCCTCCGTCAGCCGCGCGGCCCTGGCCGCGCTGCCCGAGCCCGCCATGCAGTCCAGCGCCGACACCGCGCCGCCGCAGCACCCGCCCACGGGCCGCCCCTACAACCCGGTGGTCACTTTGAATGGCTGGACCGCCCCCTGGCGCATGAACGCAGGCGTCAAGGAGTTCCACCTGGTGGCCGAACCCGTGGTGCGCGAGGTGGCGCCCGGCTTCATGGTCAACATGTGGGGCTACAACGGCCAGAGCCCCGGCCCCACCATCGAGGTGGTTGAAGGCGACCGCGTGCGCATCTTCGTCACCAACCGCCTGCCCGAGCACACCACCATCCACTGGCACGGCCAGCGCCTGCCCAACGGCATGGACGGCGTCGGCGGCCTCACCCAGCCCGCCATCCAGCCGGGCAAAACCTTTGTGTACGAGTTTGTGGCGCGCCGCCCCGGCACCTTCATGTACCACCCGCATGCCGACGAGATGGTGCAGATGGCCATGGGCATGATGGGCCTGTGGATCACCCACCCGAAGGCTGCGCACCCGCACATCGCCAAGGTGCAGCGCGACTACGCGTTTTTGCTCAACGCTTTTGACGTGGAGCCCGGCAGCATGACCCCCAAGGTCAACACCATGCTGGACCACAACATCTGGTGCTGGAACAGCCGCGTGTTCCCCGCCATCAGCCCGCTGGTGGCGCGGCAGGGTGAGCGCGTGCGCATGCGCATCGGCAACCTCACCATGACGAACCACCCGATACACATCCACGGCCACGAATTTGAAGTGACCGGCACCGACGGCGGCCCCGTGCCCAAAAGTGCGCGCTGGCCCGAGGTGACCACCGACGTAGCCGTGGGCCAAATGCGGCAGGTCGAGTTCATTGCCGACGAGCTGGGCGACTGGGCGCTGCACTGCCACAAGAGCCACCACACCATGGGCGCCATGGGGCACGACGTGCCGACCATGATCGGCGTGGACCACCGGGGCCTGGTGGGCAAGATCCAGAAAATCGTGCCCGACTACATGGTGATGGGTGAGCGCGGCATGGCCGACATGGGTGCCATGGAGATGCCGCTGCCGGACAACACCTTCCCGATGATGACCGGCACCGGCCCCTTTGGCCCGCTGGAGATGGGCGGCATGTTCACCACGCTCAAGGTGCGCGCCGACCAGCCTGCGGGCGATTACCGCGACCCTGGAGACTTCAAGCAACCTGCGGGCACGGTGGCCTACGAATGGCAGGGTGCCCCCGCCAGCACACCACGCCCCGCCCGCGCAGACACCCCAGGCACCGCGCCCGGCGCAGCGAGCGCACGCAAGCCCGCTGCCAGCGGCCACCAGCACTGAACCTCCCCATCAGCACACACCATGAATACTATTAAATTGATAGCTACCTGCGCTTTATGGATAAGCGCTAGCACCTCTTTTGCCCATGAAAACGCCCATCACACCGCATCGAACAGCCCGGTGGTCAAGGAGCAAAAGGACTGGGGCATCGCAGGCGACGCCAAGGCTGTGCGCCGCACCATCACCGTCCGCATGAGCGATGACATGCGCTTTGCGCCGAATCACATCGAAGTGCGCGAGGGCGACACCGTGCGGCTGCGTGCCGAGAACAAAGGCAAGGTGTTGCACGAGATCGTGATCGGCACCAAGGCCGAGCTGAACCAGCACGCCGAGATGATGAAAAAGCACCCCGGCATGGAACATGACGAGCCCTACATGGCCCACGTGGCGGCGGCCAAGACCGGTGACATCGTGTGGCACTTCAACCGCGCCGGGAATTTTGACTTTGCCTGCCTGATCCCCGGCCACTACCAGGCCGGCATGACCGGCACCATCACTGTGCTGCCGCGCAACCCATAACGCCAGGAGAGACACGCCATGACCAACTCAAGCAATCCACGCTCCGCATCCACCGCAGCCCACCCTGCACGACGCCAATGGCTCACCACCGCACTGCCTTTGCTGGGTGCGGGTGTGGCCGTCGCCCTGCTGCCCGGCCTGTCCCGAGCAGCCACCAACACCCCAACACCGCTGGAGGTGTGGAAAGACCCGAACTGCGGCTGCTGCCAGGACTGGGTGGACCACATGCAAGCCAACGGTTTTGCCGTGAAGGTGCACGCCACCGGCAACAACGCCGTGCGCGCACGGCTGGGCCTGCCGCAAAAGCTGGGCTCGTGCCACACCGCGCTCGTCGGCGGCTATGTGGTGGAAGGCCATGTGCCTGCCAGCGACGTGCGCGCGCTGCTGCAGCAAAAGCCCAAGGCCCTGGGCCTGGCGGTGCCTGGCATGCCCGTGGGCTCGCCCGGCATGGACGGCCCTGCGTATGGCGACCGGCGTGACCCGTACGACGTGCTGCTGGTGGCGCGCGACGGCAGCACCCGTGTTTTCAAGAGCTACAACAAGAAGGCATCGACATGAAAATCCTATACATCCCACTGGTCGCCAGCCTGCTTCTCCTAGGCGCAGGGCCTGCTCTGGCGCAAGCCCCCACCGCTGCAGCCTCCGATAGCCACAACAGCCACCATCCGGCCCCGTCGGCGACCCAAGCGGAACTGAGCGAAGGCGAAATCACCCGTTGGGACCCGCGCACACTGCGCCTCACCTTGAAGCATGGCGAGATCAAGAACCTGGAAATGCCGCCCATGACCATGGTGTTCCGCGTGGCGGACGCCAGCGTGGTGGGTGACTTGAAACCGGGTGACAAGGTGCGCTTTCGGGCCGAGCAGGTTAATGGCGCTTACCACGTCAAGCAGATCGAAAAGGCCCCGTGAGCCCCCTGCCGGCCGACTGATGTCGCACAAGCCAGCTCGTGCGCCCGGGCACCATAATCGACGGCCATGAGTTCTCAACACGTTCTGGCCGGCAGCGCTGGCAGCATCACCCGCGTGGCGGGCATCGAGGTCGGTCACTTCACCGAAACCCGCCGCCCCACGGGCTGCACCGTCATCATCACCCGCGAAGGCGCCGTGGCCGGTGTGGATGTACGGGGCGCAGCACCCGGCACCCGTGAGACCGATCTGCTCCACCCCTCCAACCTGGTGGACAAGGTGCACGCCATCATGCTGGCCGGGGGCAGCGCCTGGGGGCTGGATGCCGCCACTGGCGCCGTGCGCTGGCTCGAAGAGCGCAATATCGGCTTCGATGTGGCCGTGGGCCGCCTGCCCATCGTGCCTGCTGCCGTGTTGTTTGACCTGCTGGTGGGCGACATGCACATTCGCCCCGACGCTGCGGCGGGCTACGCGGCGTGCGATGCGGCATCCACCGCCGACCCGGCCGAGGGCAATGTAGGTGCGGGCACGGGTGCGGCACTGGGCAAGATCTTCGGCATCCAGCGCGCGATGAAGGGCGGCATTGGCACCGCCTCTGTCACGGTGGATGGCGTGACGGTGGGCGCACTCATCGCCTGCAACGCCCTGGGTGACGTGATCGACCCCGACACCGCACAAGTGATTGCAGGCGCCCGCACCGACGACGGCCTGCGCCTGCGCGACACGCGCCGTGCCCTGCTGCGCGGCGACCCGCCCCAGCCCCTGCTGGCGGGCACCAACACCACCATCGGCGTGGTGGCCACCGACGCCGTCATCACCAAGGTACAGGCCCACCGCCTGGCCGTGGCCGCCCACGACGGCCTGGCGCGCAGCATCAACCCGGTGCACACCATGTCCGACGGCGACACGCTCTTCAGCCTGGGCACTGGCCGCGCAGGCAAAAGCCTGGGCATGATGGTGCTGGCCACCATGGCGGCCGAGGCCACGGCCATTGCCACGGCACGCGCGGCACGCGCGGCGCGGTCCATCACCACGGCGGAAGGTTTGTACTTGCCGTGGGCTGGTGAGTTGGGGTAAACCATGGTCATGGGGCCATGGCCCATGAGCCCATATGATGCCCACACGGCGCAGGGCTCAGCCGCCAGAACACGCCCGCAGCGCACCGCGGCCCCCACGCGCCAGTCTTGCCACCCTATCAATCGCGACAAGGAGAATTCATGAAAGACCTAAACCGTCTGCGGCACAGCTGGTTGTTGTGCCTGCCTTTGCTCCTGAATACCCAAGCCGCCATCGCCCAGGACCAGTTCGTGGACCTGCAATCCAACGGTGGCTACACGTCCTATCGCCTGCCGGACGACACCACCCAGGTGGACCTGAGCGCACAGACACAGGGGGCTTGTCGTTTCAATCGCACCTGGGGCTATGACCTGACGAACCGGGAACTGTGGACCAACGGGGGGTGTGGCGGCCGCTTCCAGATTACCCGCAGCTACGCACCGAACAACAGCAGTGGCTCCAACGCAGGTGCAGCGGTGGCCGCGGTGGCCGCCATCGCGGGCCTTGCGCTGCTGGCCAACCACAACCGGCACGACAACGACCGGCGACCCGAGTACCCAGACTATCCCGGCCAGGGTGGCGACTGGGGGCGAGAAGTCCGCGTGGACGGCCGCCTGTGCCTGGACGTGCGGGGTGGCAAGTTCCAGCCAGGCACCACATTGCAGGTGTATGAATGCAACGGCACCGCGTCCCAGCGGTTTGCTGTGGGGCGCGGGGGTGAGATCCGGGTACGCGACCTGTGCGTGGACGTGGACCGTGGCGACCCGCGCGATGGCGCACGGGTGGTGCTGTGGTCGTGCTCGGGCTCGCGCAGCCAAAGCTGGGCCACCCGGGGCGGCCAGATCGTGAGCCAGCTCACCGGCAAATGCCTGGACGTGGAGGATGGCCGGGTCCGCCAGGGCGCACACACCATGGTCTGGCCCTGCAACCGCAGCCCCAGCCAACGCTGGTGGTGGTAAGGAGGGCCCAATGATGATCACAACCCTAACCCCACACGCTCTGCGCACCATGCGCTTGCTGTGCAGTGCAGCAGCGGCAGGCACCTTCGCTCTGGCATGTGCATCCGCCGCGCAGGCAGCGGATGCCCCGGTGTCTTCCCCCACATCCCCACCCAAGGTGACCACCACGGCCCAGAAGCCAGCAGCACCATCGCGCGCCAACCGGCTCCAGGCGATCTGCTCGTCTGCTGACCTGAACCACGACGGCAAGGTGTCTCTGGAGGAGTTTCACCGGGACATCGTGCAAGGCTGGCACAACCTCTCGCCCGATGCGACAGGCCATGTCCAGCTCTCCGACCTGGCCCAGGTGCCGCGCATGGGCAAAGGCCGCCTGAAGCGACTTGCAGCCGTTGACACGGACAGCGACGGCAAGCTGTCGTTCAAGGAAGTCGTTGAAAGCCGCATGGCCTATTTCGACGCGGCGGATACCGATCAGGACGACCAGCTCTCCCTTCCGGAATGTGTGGCTTACGAGCGCCAGCGGCGCGGCAGCAAGCCATAGATCTCAGGAACTCCTTGTCGCTCCTGGCCCCATGTGCCTGGAGGGCGTACGCCACAGCCACATGAACAACCACGGGGCCTCGGATGGTCGCAGAGGCCTCGTGGTTGCTCCACCCCATGTTCAGCACTTATTCCATGTCCCAGGCTTTCCGCAATACCCTGCTTTCTCTGCGCGATCTGATCGTGTCGGCCGGTCCTCTCGCGTTTCTGGCGGTGGGACTGCTGGTCCTGGCGTACTGGTGGCTCAACCCCAACCCACCCAAAACCGTGACACTGGCCACAGGCCCGGCGCAAAGCGCTTACGAGGAGTTTGGCAAGCGCTACCAGAAGGAGTTGGCGGTGGACGGCATCGAAGTCCGGTTGCTGCCCAGCGATGGCTCTTCGCACAACCTGCAGCTGTTGCGTGAGGGCAAGGCCGATGTGGCGTTTGTGCAGGGTGGCACGGCCGAACTGCAACCCGATGATGCCGACGAGCTGGTGTCTCTGGGCAGCCTCTTTGTGGAGCCCGTGTGGCTGTTCTACCGTGCGGAGACTGCAGAACGTGTGTACAACACGCCGCGCATCGACAGCCTGCGGCAGTTGCGTGGCTGGCGGGTCAATGTAGGCTCAGACGGCAGTGGCGTGCCCAAGTTGATGGAGCGCCTGCTCGACGCCAACAAGGTGGCGCCTGGTGCGGTGCAGATGTCCCGACTGGAGCAGACGCCAGCCACCGTGGAATTTCTGGCGGGCAGACTTGATGCGCTGGTGTTCGCCTCGGCCCCCGAATCGCTGATGGTGCAGATGCTGCTGCAGACACCCGGCGTGCAGTTGCTGGACTTTGCCCAGCACGAGGCCTATGCGCGGCGGTTTCCGTTCCTGACTCCGGTCACCTTGCCGCGCGGCGTGGTGGACCTGGCGGCCAACGTGCCCACGCGGGATGTGCGCCTGGTGGCATCCACCACCTCGCTGCTGGCGCGCGATGCCACGCACCCTGCCCTGCTCACCCTGTTTGCGCAGAACGCGCAGAAACTGCACGGTGGATCGGGCTGGTTCAACCGGGCCCGCGAGTTCCCCAACTCACGCAATAGCGAACTTCCGATTGCCAAAGAAGGCGACCGGGCCATGAACGAGCCGGTGCCGATGCTGCAACGCTACCTGCCGTTCTGGATGGCAAACCTGATTGAGCGCATGTGGCTGGTACTGGGCATTTTGCTGGCGATCATGCTCCCGCTGTCGCGCGTCGTGCCGCCGCTGTACCAGTTCCGGGTGCGTTCACGCGTTTTCCGCTGGTATGGCCGGCTTCGTGAGATTGAAAACGACATGGAGGCTGGCAACATTGACGCCGCCGAGCTGCTCAAGGCCCTCAATACGCTGGAGGCACAGGCTGAAAAAGTGAGCGTACCGTTGTCCTACGCAGACGAGTTGTACGCGCTGCGCAATCACATTCACCTGGTGCGCAAAAAGTTGCTCCGCACTTGAGTGCACCGCTGAGTTGAACGCCTCTTTTCTGCAGGCAGCAGGCGAGGTAAACGGCCGAATGTGTTTTGGAGCGCCCGGAAGGCGCCCGCAACTTAGAGCGGCTAACAAAACTCCCCTGGCATCGTTGTTGCGTCTTGTCGTACCGCTTGTACTGCCTGCGACGTAACGCCTAGCCAGGGCCGTTGCGCTGGGTTTTGTGAGCCGCTCTCAGCGTGTCTTGGAAGACTTGGAGCCCAACGGGGCAACTTTGGAGGAAGGGGCGCTACTGGACACCTTCCGGGACGAGCCCGCTGAGACAGCGTCCAGAACACGGACCGTGGAGGACACTGCCGGAACCACCCGCAAGGAGCCGTCCGCAGCCAGCTTGTCACGCATCCGCCGGGTCATGGACTGCGTGCTTGCATCCGGTGCGGTGAAAAGGAACAGGGTGCCGTGTGGGCTGGCCCAGGTAAGTTGCGTGCGGACGACCCGGCCGTTGGTGACCAGCTCGACCCACGCGCCAATTACAAAGTCAGCGTAGGGATCGGGCGCATCCACGGGCGCCTGAACACTGTCCTCGGGGGCCACAGCGGAGGCTTGCGCTTCAGCAGAGGCCGCTTCTTGGGCCACTGGCTCGGGTTCTGGCTGAGGCGCCGCCACAGGTGCGGGCGCTGGCTTTTCAAAGGCCGACTGATGCAGCCCCACCAAACGCTGCAAGAAGGCGCTAGTCTGCACAGCGGGATAATTGATGGTCTTGAGCCCCTTGCGCAGCTTGGCCAGCAGGCCGGGAATGGCCTCGTTCAGGCGCTCAGGTTCCTGGCGGGTCAGGTCGGGTTGGGCGCTCCATAGCAGCACAGGTACCAGCGCCAAGTAGCCACCGGGGTCCTCATCCTGCCCATCTCCGCCCTTGAGCACCTGCGCCAAGGCGATCACATCCGCCCATGGGCCGGCGGCAAAATCGAGCACGTCGGCGGGCACGTTCTCCAGATCAGGCAGCCTGCGGATGTCGGCCGCAGTCTTTTCGGCCAGCATTTCCCGCTGCTCCGCTTGGAGCAAGGCTTTTTGCTGCGCTTCCTGATGGGCCTTGATCTTCTGCTCCTGAGTCTCCCAGGCAGACTGCAGGGCCTTGAGCACGGTATCAAAAGGCCCTGCATCTTTGATTTCGTTGGCAGTCAGGTGCTCCACCGCCCCTTGCACCAAGCGCATGAAACTGCTGAACCCCGGCGTTGCTTCTGCGGTGAACGCCAGGCTGCGTTGCGTCAGCTCATCCAGCAAACGGCGCGCGGGATGGGTGCCATCAGTGAAAAAACGCCCATCGTGTGTCACCAGTTGTTTGAGTGCGGGCTCCAAACTCTTCACAGCCTTCTGCACGGGCGGCAGAAGGCGAGCATCCTGGGCAATGTTCTCCATCATGCGGCCAACCACCTCAATGGCCATGGCCGGGGATTGGGTGGCCGCCTCCATCGGCATGGCCGCGTACACCACAGGAGCCACACCCGGACCCCGCCACCCCGTCAAAGGCGCCGACAGCGAAGCTGCCTGGCTGCCGCTGGCGAGCCTTCCCACCAAGCGTTCGAGCTGGACCATGTCCTCGATGGCCTCGGCCGCTGCACCCACAGGGTAGTAACCACCGCCTTGTGGCATGGGTTGGGCACCCGCCACAACCCCGCCAACAGGAGGCACACCCCACGCAGGCTGCAAAGCCACCGGCTGCGAAGGCATGGCGCCATATGCGCGTGGATCAAAAGGATCTCCGCCAGCCAACATCTGGCGCAGGATGCCCACCGTCAACAATGCTTCTTCTGCGGCTGGCGCCATCGGCGACTGCAGGGAATCGCCACTCCAGCCAGTGGAAGGCCCCATGCCACGGCCATAGCCGGTGTTGCCATAGTCCCCCATGGGCGCGCCCATCGAGTTGCCATAGCCGGAGTACCCGCCACCATAGCCGGTACCCATGCCGGTGTTGGTGCCGGGGCCGCCGTAACCACCGCCACGACCAGCGTTGCCGCCGGGCGTGCCGAGCACCGCGTAGCCCACGGGCTGAACACCATGCTCGCGCAGGCTGGCAGCCGTTTTTTTGTATTCATCCACCAGCAGCTTACCCAACAGGTCGCGCATGTGCTGCATCCACAGCTGGCGCACTTCGGGCGATACGCCAGTGTCTCCCACCACCTGCTGGAGCGCGCGGATATAACTTTCGGGGCGCAGTGGGTTGCGTTCGGGTTGCACACTGCGCAAGCCCTGTGCGGAACTGACGAGGGTGTTGAGTTCGGCCAGTACCGCATCAGTGGCATGCAACGCCGATTGCTGCGCCTTGGACAGCTCCACCTGCGCCTGCATCTCGTTCTCATCCATGAGCGAGAGTTCACCGAAGTCCATGCCGGTGTCCTCGGCAGAACTGCGGCCTTTGGCAGCGGGACCTTCGGCAAAAATCTCCAGCAGGGCCATGGGATAACCCTTGACCAGCGCAGCTTCATGCTGGTTCAGCAAGCGCAGGCTGTCACTGACCAGATTGCGCTGCTGGATATTGCGGACGACAGACTCCTCACCCGTCAGGGCCCCTTGCGTGACCTTGACCAATTCCTGCATCAACGCCTCGCCGCCGCGCACGGCGTTGACGACACAGGCGCGGAAAACAGTTCTCGAACGAGAAGCAGTCTGGGACATGGTGGGGAGGAATCGATCGGACAACAGGTTTCCAGATGCAATGCTACTTGACCTGACGCCTTATTTGAGGGCTTTGAACCTCATTCGTTTGGGTTTTGCCCCTTCTTCACCCAGGCGCTTCTTCTTGTCGGCCTCGTACTCCTGGTAATTGCCGTCAAAGAACGTCCACTGGCTGTCACCTTCAGCCGCCAGGATGTGGGTGGCGATCCGGTCCAGGAACCAGCGATCGTGGCTGATTACCAACATCGTGCCGGCAAACTCCAGCAGCGCGTCTTCCAGAGCCCGCAAGGTTTCCACGTCCAGATCGTTGGACGGCTCATCGAGCATCAGCACGTTGCCGCCCGCAATCAGGGTCTTGGCCAGGTGCAAACGACCGCGCTCCCCCCCGGAGAGCATGCCAACCTTCTTTTGCTGGTCGCCGCCATTGAAGTTGAACCGGCCACAGTAGGCGCGGCTGGCCATCTGGAATTTGCCCACGTTCAGGATGTCGAGCCCGCCCGATACGTCTTCCCAGACGGTCTTGTCATTCGACAAGTCATCGCGGTGCTGGTCCACAAAGGCCATCTTGACGGTGGAGCCGATAACGACCTCCCCCGCGTCCGGTTTTTCCTTGCCCGCAATCAGCTTGAACAGCGTGGACTTACCGGCGCCGTTGGGCCCGATGATGCCGACGATGGCGCCTGCAGGTATGTTGAAGCTCAGGTTGTCGATCAGCACGCGGTCGCCAAACGACTTGGTGACGTTCTTGAACTCGATCACCTGGCTGCCCAGACGGTCCGCCACGGGGATGAAGATTTCGTTCGTTTCGTTGCGCTTCTGGTATTCGTAATCGCTCAGTTCCTCGAAGCGGGCCAGACGGGCCTTGCTCTTGGCCTGGCGGGCCTTGGGGTTCTGGCGCGACCATTCAAGTTCCTTCTTCAGGGCCTTGGCGCGGGCTTCCTCACCCTTTTGTTCGGCTTCCAGACGGGCGCCCTTCTGGGTCAGCCAGTCGGAGTAATTGCCCTTGTACGGGATGCCGGACCCACGGTCCAGTTCCAGAATCCATTCGGCGGCGTTGTCCAGGAAGTAGCGATCGTGGGTGATGGCCACCACGGTGCCGGAGTAGCGCTGCAGGAACTGCTCCAGCCAGTCCACCGATTCGGCGTCCAAGTGGTTGGTCGGTTCGTCGAGCAGCAGCATATCGGGCTTGGACAGAAGCAGGCGGCACAGGGCCACGCGGCGCTTTTCACCGCCGGAGAGCACGCCAATATTGGCATCCCAAGGTGGCAGGCGCAGCGCATCGGCGGCGATTTCCAATTGGTGCTCGGAGTCGGTACCCGCCGTTGCAATAATGGCTTCCAGCTCGGCCTGTTCGGCGGCCAGCGCGTCAAAGTCGGCATCTTCAGCGCCATACGCGGTGTAGACCTCTTCCAGACGGGCCTTGGCGGCAAAAACCTTGCCCATGCCGGCTTCCACGCTCTCCCGCACGGTTTGTGTCGGGTCCAGCTGGGGTTCCTGGGGCAGATAGCCGATGTTCAGACCGGCCATGGGGATGGCCTCGCCTTCGATTTCCTTGTCAAGGCCCGCCATGATCTTCAGGAGGGTGGACTTACCCGAACCGTTAGTCCCCAATACGCCAATCTTGGCGCCCGGGAAGAAGCTCAGGGAGATGTCTTTCAAGATCTGCCGCTTGGGCGGTACGATCTTGCCGACGCGATTCATGGAAAAAACGTATTGGGCCATTGAGTGTCAAACCTGCAAAAATGAGCAGAAATTCTGCGTGCAAACCGAGATTATCGGGCCATGCGACAATACCCACCGTAGCGGGCTCCAGTTGCCCGCCACATCAGCACACTGCTGGGGACGAAGGAAGCATCAACTTCCAGGCTCCCACTCTTGAACCTCATCGGCTTGAGACTGGCTCGACAACCTCCCGGTTGCACGACAGGCCGATACCCAGCGCCCCGGACGGGCGCATCCAAAGACATGACATTTGACGAACTGAACCTGGCTCCTGCCATCCTGAAGGCCGTGCACGAAACGGGCTACGAAACCCCCACGCCCATTCAGGCCCAGGCCATTCCCGCCGTGCTCGCAGGCCACGACCTGCTGGCTGGCGCGCAGACTGGCACCGGCAAGACCGCCGCGTTTACCCTGCCCATGCTGCACCGCCTTTCGCAAAGCGCTGCCCCAAAGAACAAGTTCGGTGGCAAGGGCATCCGTGCCCTGGTGCTGACGCCCACCCGCGAACTCGCCGCCCAGGTGGAAGAATCCGTGCGCGAATACGGCAAATACCTGGACATCAACTCCACCGTCGTCTTCGGCGGTGTGGGCATGAACCCGCAGATCGACCGCGTCAAGCGGGGGGTGGATATTCTGGTGGCCACGCCCGGCCGCCTGCTGGACTTGCAGCAGCAGGGCTTCCTGGACCTGTCGACCGTGCAGGTGCTGGTGCTCGACGAGGCCGACCGCATGCTGGACATGGGTTTCATCCACGACGTGAAGAAGGTGCTGGCCCTGGTGCCCAAGGACAAGCAAAGCCTGCTGTTCTCGGCCACCTTCAGCGATGAAATCCGCGACTTGGCCAACACCCTGCTCAAGAACCCTCAGAGCATCCAGGTCACCCCCAGCAACACCACCGTGCAGCGCATCTCGCAGGTGATTCACCCCGTGGGCCGTGGCAAGAAGAAGCAGGTGCTGCTGCATATCATCCAGCAGCACAACTGGAGCCAGGTGCTGGTGTTCACCCGCACCAAGTTTGGTGCCAACAATGTGGCCGAGTTCCTGACCAAGAACGGCGTGCAGGCCATGGCCCTGCACGGCAACAAGAGCCAGAGTGCGCGCACCCAGGCCCTGGCAGGCTTCAAAAGCGGCGAAATCCGCGCTCTGGTGGCCACCGACATTGCAGCGCGCGGCATTGACATCGACGACCTGCCGCACGTCGTCAACTACGAAATCCCGAACGTCTCTGAAGACTACGTGCACCGGATTGGCCGCACGGGCCGCGCTGGCGCTACCGGCGAAGCCGTGAGCCTGGTCTGCATGGACGAAGAAGGCTTCATGATGGACATCGAGCGCTTCACCAAGCAGCAGATCCCGGTCCAGATCATCGAAGGCTTCGGCCCCGACGTGGGCGAGAAGGCAGAGCCCATCGCCATGGGCCGCCAGACCATCTGGGGCGGTGCAGGCAAGCCCCCGAGCCGTGACGTGATGCAGGCAGCCGCCAAGGCAGCCCGTAGCGAAATGATGGACCGCATCCGCACCAACAAGGCCGGCCAGGGTGCTGGCGGCGGCGGTGGCGGTGACCGCGGCCCCCGCAGTGGCGGCGGCGGTGGTGCCCGTGGTGGCCGCGCCGGTGGTGCCCCTGCTGCAGCGGGCGGTGGCGGCAATGGTCCGCGCGGTGGCCGTGCCGGTGGTGGCGGTGGCGCCCAGGGCGGCGGCGCACGCGCTGGCGGCCAGGCACCTGCACGCGGCCGCTCCGGCGGCAGCGCCGGTGGCGGAGGCGGCGGCTACGAAGGCGGCAATCGCTACGACGACTCGCAACCCCCACGCGCGAATGCCCACCTGGGCACGCACATGGGCCATGCCAACCCAGGCCATCGCAACTCCAGCCATGCAGGCGGCGGCGCTGGCGGCCAGCCAGATCCCATGCGCACCAGCGTGGACAGCTTGGGCGGCGGCGGTCGCCGTGGCGGCGGTGGCTATCGTGGCAACAACGGTGGAGGTGGCGGCTATGGCGGAGGCACGGGTGGTTCTGGTGGCCGGGGCAACGGGTCTCGTGGGCCGGGCGGTTCTCGCGGCTCTTTTGGCCGCTGATCCGTCGGTAGGCAAAAACACAGCCCCTACCGGCACAGCGCCGGGCGAAGCGCTGCCACCCGAGGTGCATGCGCTGTATGCCCTTGGTCGGCGCATGCCGGACATCACGCATCCACGGCTGCACCTGCACGCTGTGGATTTTGCGGCCTTGGGCGCCCGGCCCGCGGTCCCGGCCCTGCCGCATGTGGATGATGTCTACATCACGTTGGGGACGACCATCGCAGCGGCCGGCAGCCAGCAGACTTTTCGCGCGGTGGACCACGACGCGGTCATTGCCACCGCGCGCACAGCGATGGCGGCCGGTGCCACCCGCTGCGGGGTAGTGACCGCCATGGGCGCAGACGCAAATTCCCGCATCTTCTACAACCGTATCAAAGGCGAGGTCGAGCAGGCGCTTAAAAGCCTGGGCTTTGACACGCTCGTGATCGCGCGCCCATCGCTGCTGCTGGGTGAACGCCGGGCTCTGGGCCAGGCCGCGCGCCCCGCCGAGTCCCTGTCCATCAAGGCCTTCAAGCTGCTGGACCCGCTCATCCCCGCCAGCTACCGCGCCCGCCCCGGTGCCGACGTGGCGCGAGCGCTTGTCCATGCCGTGCAAACGCGGCCTGCGGGGCTGCACGTCCTGTCAGGCAACGCGCTGCAGGTCTTCTGACCTCTTCCCCAGTCCACTGCAGTTGCCTGTGCGATGCTGTGGCCTATGCGCCCTAACGACTTCCCCCAGTCCCTGGCCACTTTGATGGTGGCCACCTGCAATGTGCTCAACCTGGCCAATCCTGGCCGCCTGTTCTACGAGAACCAAGACCCCTACAGCCAGACGGAGTTTGATCGCAAGCTCACCTGGCTGGGCGACCGGTTTCGCATGCTCAATGCCGACGTGCTGGCAGTACAGGAGGTGTGGGACGACGCAGCATTCAAGGGCGCCCTCGGCCGCAGCGGCCTGCGCTACGACTTCGTGGCGGTGCCCGGGGCGGAGAACGATGCGACGCACACTGGAGCACAAGGCACGCCCCGGGTCGGCATTGCGACACGGCTCAAGGTGGATGCCTTGCAGTCGTTTGCGGAATTTCCCCCGGGCTTCCAGGTAGAAATACCGGGCCTGGGCCTGCACACGCGCTTTGAACGGCCGCCTCTGGTTGCAACACTGCGCATGAAACACGGACAGAGCCTGAACGTACTGACGGCCCACCTCAAATCCAAGCGGCCCAAGTTCCTGCAGGATGCACAGGGCAACCCCACGGAAGACCGGGACGACCGCAAGGTGATGGCGCTGGCATCGTTGCGCTCGCTGATCATGCGGGGCGCCGAAGCCATGGCGCTGCGCTGCCTGGTCATCGACCTGCTGCACCGCACCAGCGTGCCGCTGGTGGTCTTGGGCGATTTCAATGACACGCCCGACAGCGTCACCACACAGCTCATCTGCGCCACCAATGAGATCGCCTACGACCGCTCGGCACGCGATGTCGCGCTGTTCAATGCCTACGACCTGCAGGGCGATGCGGCGCTGAAGAAGGATGTCGCGTACTCACACATCCACCAAGGCTCGCCCAGCGTGCTGGACCAGATTCTGGTGAGCGAGGAGTTCGTGCACAACGGCAGGAACAGCATGGGCGACGTGCGGCGAGTGGACTACTTCAACGACCACCTGCACGAAGGACGTGACAGGACCCGATCGGACCACGGTTTTGTGCGCGCACTGCTGCGGCTGAAGCTGGCACAGCAGACGGAGCCCTCACCTGCACCGTCCACCTCCGCCGGCAGCTCGCTGGCCTCGAATCCAGTCCCATCGGCCCCAAAACTGTGACATCGCACAGGGCTTTGGCGCGTCAACCCCGGGTTTGCAACGGGATGTACGCTGACACGGCATGGCAGTGACGGGCAGGTAACATCGCCGTAACAAAGCCGCCCGGTCAGGCCTCAGAAGGCAGATACCACCATGAACATGTACTCCAACCCTCACCGCACCCCACCAGAAGCGTCATCGGCCCTGCCGCCACCGGCTCGCCCACAGCGCATGCCCTGGAAGGTCTCGGCGTTGCTGGCAGCCGTGCTGCTGACGGCGTGCTCCAGCACCCCGCTGCCACCCTGGCCATCAGCGCCAGCCACGCGAACCAGCGCACCGGCCCCCTTGCCCCGCGTTCAGCCAGGTACGGTGGTGCCAGCGCCCCTGGGCCAGGCACCACAGGCACAGGCCCCGCGCCAAGGGGCGATCGCCAGCCCGCTGCCACCGCCCGCTCCGCTGGTTGTGCAAAACGAAGGCCCCATGGCGCCCCCCTACGGTGCGGCCGTGGCGGCCCGGTTCCCTGATCCACCCATGGCCTACAGCACGCCCGGCTTGGGGCCGGACCGCAGGGCATTCACCACCAACGCGGAGCTGGGCCAGTGGCTGCATTCACTGGCCGACCCGGCTCCCCGTGGGCCCACGCGCACCAAGCTGCTCAACCTGGGCATGTCGCAGCGCGGTGAACCCATCCTTGGCCTGCTGGTGACCCGCGCTGCGGGCACGGAACCCGCCAACCTGGACACCAGCGGGCGGCCCACCGTAGTGCTCGTCGGCCAGCAACACGGCGACGAACCAGCAGGCAGCGAAGCGCTGCTCGTGATCAGCCGTGAACTGGCCCATGGCCTGCTGGAACCCCTGCTGGACCGCATCAACGTGGTGGTAGTGCCGCGCGCCAACCCCGATGGCGCCGCCGTTGGCACCCGCGTCACGGCCAATGGCGTGGACATGAACCGCGACCACCTGCTGCTGAACACCCCCGAGGCCCGCGCTCTGGCCAAGGTGGTGAACGACTACCGCCCCATCCTGGTGGTGGATGCCCATGAATACACGGTGGTGGGCCGCTACCTGCAGAAATTCAACGCCATCCAGCGTTATGACGCCCTGCTGCAGTACACCACCACCGCGAACTACCCCGAGTTTCTGACCAAGGCCTCGCAAGAGTGGTACCACCAGCCCATGGTGGCGGCCCTCAAGGCCCAGGGCCTGACCAGCGACTGGTACTACACCACCTCGACGAACCCGGACGACAAACGGATCTCCATGGGGGGCACCCAACCCGACACCGGCCGCAATGTGAACGGCCTGAAGAACACTGTCAGCCTGCTGATCGAAACACGGGGTGTGGGCATCGGGCGCATGCACATCCAGCGCCGCGTGCATTCTCAGGTCACGGCCATCACCAGTGCGCTGCGCAGCACCGCCGAGCGGGCAGCCAACCTGGAGCAGGTCCGATCCTTCGTCGTGCGCGACGTGAGCGCCCAGGCCTGCCGCGATCAGGTGGTGGTAGAAGCAGCGGCCACTCCCACCCAGCGCGAGCTGGACTTCCTGGACCCCGAAACGGGTGCGGACAGATCCATTCGCGTGGACTGGAACTCATCCCTCACCTTGCGCCCCACCAAAACCCGCGCCCGCCCCTGCGGCTACTGGCTGTCGGCCGGCTCCAACGCCGCCGTTGAGCGCTTGAAAATGCTCGGCCTGCAGGTGATGCGCGTGGCGGAATCTGGATCGGCACTGGCCGATATCTACCGTGAAACAGCGCGTGAGTCCGGCGACCGGCAGGACGTGATCGGCACCATCGCTGGCGGCAAGGGCATTGTCCGCGTGCAGGTATCGCCGGTGCGCAGTGCCATCGACGTGCCTGCAGGCAGCTTCTACGTGCCACTGAACCAGCCCCGCGCCAACCTGGCAGTGGCCGCCCTGGAGCCCGACACGCAAAACAGCTACTTTGCCAACCACCTGATTGACGAGCTGGGAAATACCGCGCGCATCATGTCCCCCCCTGCCCTGGTGTTTGAAGACATCAACTAGCCTTGACCGCGCCTGCCTGAAACCCACCACCGACGAACAGCGCAAGGTCTTGTGGGTCCAGGCGGCAGAAATGCCGTCCAAGGCGCAGGAGGCAGTGCGCAGAAGCAGCCCAACGAGGCTGCAACCAGTGCCCCGGCAGAGAAAATACTATAAAAATAATAGCTACTAGCGCTTATTCATCAAGCGCTAGCAGCCAAAAACACTGATATTCAGACCCCACCGTGCAGCGATGCAGGGCGGGTGTGCCGCGCAAGGCGTGCTTCGGTACGCTCCAGCACATGGCGGGCCATGGCCTGGGCCAGCGCCTCGTCGGCCAGGAACACCGTGCTGTCGCACTCCTGCGCAAGCCGCCGCGCTTCATCGCCGCTGTGGCTGCGCACCACGGTTTCGATATGGGGGTTCAGTGTGCGCGCGGTGGCGATGATCTGCCGCACATTCAGGGTATCCGGCGTTGCAATGACCAGCATGGCAGCCCGGGCGATGTGCGCCTGTATGAGCACCGCAGGGTCTACCGCATCGCCAAAAACTGCCGCAATGCCGGACTCCCGCAATGACTCCACCAGTTCGCGGTTCTGCTCGGCAACCACAAACGGGATGTCGTTGGCCACCAGCACATTGGCAACGCGGCGCCCCACCCTGCCGTATCCCACCAGCACCACCTGCCGCGCGAGATAGCGGGCGTCGGTGCTCATGGGCAGTTCGGCCAGGGGGTCGTCGCGCTGCTCCAGCCGCCGTGCCAATGCCGACCGGGCGCGCAACCAGGCCTGCAGCGGGGCAATGGCATGAAAGAGCATCGGATTGAGCGCCATCGAAATCAGCGCCCCCGCCAGCACCAGGCTGGCCCCTTCGGGCGGCAGCAGCCCCAGCGACGAGCCCAGCGCCACCAGAATGAAAGAGAACTCCCCGATCTGCGCCAGGCTCGCCGAGACCGTGAGCGCCGTATTGAGCGGGTAGCGAAATGCCAGCACCAAGGCCGCCGCAGCCAGCGTCTTTCCCAGCATGATGATCGCCACCACCGCCAGCACCTGCAATGGCCGGCTCCACAACACGGAGGGGTCGAACAACATGCCCACCGAGACAAAAAACAGCACGGCAAAAGCGTCGCGCAGGGGCAAAGACTCTTGCGCAGCCCGGTGGCTGAATTCCGACTCGCGCATCACCATGCCCGCAAAAAACGCACCCAGCGCAAACGACACCCCAAACAGCGCAGCCGACCCAAACGCAATCCCCACCGCAGCGGCCACCACACACAGCGTGAAAAGCTCCCGCGAACCAGTGCGCGCCACCTGCCAAAGCACCCAGGGGAACAGACGGCGCCCCACCAGCAGCATCAGCGCAACAAACCCTCCAACCTGCAGCAACGTCCATCCCAAGGTCTGCCACAGCGCCGCACCATCCACGCCCTGGGCAGCGGCACCTTCGCCCCCTTTGCTGCCACCCAGCCAGCCTGCAAGCGGCGGCAGCAACACCAGCACCAGCACCATGGCCAGGTCTTCCACCACCAGCCAGCCCACGGCAATCCGCCCGGTGTGACTGTCCAGAATGCCCAGGGTCTCCAGCGCACGCAACAGCACCACCGTGCTAGCCACCGAGAGCGCCAAGCCAAACACCAAAGCCCCGCCCAAGCCCCAGCCCCACCAGGTGGCCAAAGCCATGCCCAGCGCCGTGGCCACCATCATCTGCACCACAGCCCCGGGCACGGCAATCTTGCGCACGGCCAGCAGATCACCCCACGAGAAATGCAGGCCAACGCCAAACATCAACAACATCACGCCGATTTCAGCCAACTGGCTGGCCATCGCCGCGTCTGCCACAAAACCCGGTGTGTATGGCCCGATCACCACGCCTGCCAGCAGATACCCGATCAACGCAGGCAACCGCAACCGCGTAGCCACAAAACCCAACGCCAGGGCCAGCCCCAGCGCGGCAGCGATGGTGTGTATGAGCGTGACGCTGTGCGGCATGGTGCGGGCGGGGGTCGAGGAAATGTGTGGGCGGGTAGGTAGGTAGCCTCGTTATACCCGCATCCACCGGGCTTCTGCTACTGCCAATACCAAGGCCACCCTCTTCGGGGCGGCTCTGTACGCAGGTTATGATTCGCGGTCTGCGCCACAGCGCGATTGCGGAATACTCTGCAATACAACCGAGTAAGCACCTCTTTGCCGAAAGCTTGTTCACTGCCCGTAGCTCAACTGGATAGAGCAATAGCCTTCTAAGCTATAGGTCGGGGGTTCGAGTCCCTCCGGGCAGGCCAAAGCAGCCATTCACACAATCTCACAACCTCTCAGAACCCGCATGTTTCCTGGCATTGCGGTTTTTTGTGGTCTCAGGCCATTTCACTGCGGACCATGGGATACCCACAAAAAGTGGGTACTTCTGACGGTATCTCGGCATCCCAACGGTACAGATACCGTGGGTGCCGATGCAAAACGCGTCGCTTGGGGCTTGCCATCAGGCCCCGGTCGCCTGCACCTCGTGCGCATGCTCTCCCCGATGGTTTCACCGCACCGCCCGCCCCCGCATCAGCACCACCCCCACGGGGAGGAACTGGGCCACGCTCAACAGCACAGCAGCGCGCGGATGCGCATGCCTTCGTGCACCCACCCACGCTGAAAGTCAGGCAACGGGATCGTGCCTGCTTGCATATCGACCAGCAGGTCGTTCATGTCCTTGGGGTTGGTTTTATAACGCTCCCCACAGGCATGCACCGTCACACAGAGGCCGTGGACTCCATCAGCGCCTGCGCCAGGTGGGACTGGGTGGTTTGGGCATCGGCCAGGCGCTGGCGCAGGTCGGCGCACAGGCGGCGCAGGGCGGTGACGCGGGTGACGATGCGGGATTGTTCGGCAAGGGGTGCGAGCGGAATAGTCAGCCCTTCGACGTCACCAACTCTCAAATGCTTGACCGTTGACCCAATAGCCGAAGGAGCTGCCCGCTCAAGCAAATGCGGCTCTGTAAGAGTCAAGAGCAGGTACTCTTTGTCAATGAACTCATGCATCGGTCGAACCAGCATTGTTCTTTGCCCCAAGCAATACTTCGCTCCGGGCGGAATGATGGCGGCTTCACCCATCGGGGCCTCTCGCGTAAACATGATGTCGCCGGGTTCTGGCGGACAGCGGCGCGACCAAAACTCGTAGGTTTCTTCGGTCACGTATCGCAAATCATCCAAGCGGAAACGACCTCCTCGAATGTTGCTGGTCCTGATGATCGGGATGCCTGTTGCTGCATAAGGTGCCGTCTTGTTGTGACAATCAACAAGCAACTGGCAACAATCCAAAAGCCTCACGAACCTCCAACTCAATGGAATCGAAAAAGGGTAATCAGCGTCAGGTAAGTCCCGTAACTTCTTGATGGTCGCACGGCACTCAGAATCAGTTGAAGCCCGTGTCGCTAGCCAAGCGGCTCGATCACTTCGCAATCTCGCCAACAGCTGATTGGCGGGTTCGTCGGTGGGGTCTTGGGGCACGAGCAGGCCGCGCACGGACAGTTGCAGCAGGGTTTGCTCCAGGGCGTCGATGGCTTCGGGGCGGTCGAGCAGCAGGTCGAAGTGTTGGGCCACACGCTGCCAGTGGTCGGCCAGTTCCTCGGGCGTGGTGCTGGCGGTGAGCGTGCCCAGCAGGGTGCTGACCAGTTGGGCGTGTTGCGTGGCCTCCAGCTGGCCCTTGGCCTGCAGCGCATCGCACAGGTGCATGAGTTCTTCTACGCGGGTGACGATGCGGGATTGTTCTGCCTCCGGCGGCAGAGGAAACGGCAACGGCCGCAGTTTCGCTAACGAGACATTGGCAATGTTTGTCGTTTGGCTGGAGCTGTCGATCAGCAACGACCGGGCGTATGGGGTGCGCAACACAGCCATCGCATAACGTGGTTCAATTTTCCGAGGGCGCAAAACTCCAAGAAAACCACCAAACGTCGCTTCGGCGTGAGGAACATGCTCGATGAGCGCAACCTTACCGACCAGTTCACGACTGTTTGCCATAGACATCACGATGTCGTGATGCTGAATAAGTTGGTCCTCGCGGCCCATGAAAGAACGATCAACAAATAGAAGGTCGTCCCATTCAATGGCCAGTTGCACATTCGACGTACGCAGGCAAGCTATTCGCCCAGGCGCAGCCTCCTTGGTTTTTTGATCGGCCGGAAAGGTAATACCGCGAATAATGTCGATGACATCCCCCAATGCCACCCAACTCCAAGAATCAGGTAACCCAAACGGCAGCTCATCGTCAGTTCGCGCGGGCTCGCTCTTTTCGCGCTTCATTGCTTTTGCGGCAATCAGCCGATCCTTCTCCGCCCGAATCTTCTGCAGCAGCACGCTGGCGGGTTCATCGGCAGGGTCTTGCGGCACCAGCTTGCCCTGCACGGCCAGGGTCAGAATCAGTTCGCGCAGGCGGGCCACACCACCGGGGGCGGTGGCCAAAACATCCAAATTTGATAGCAGCATGCGCTTATCTCTCAAGCGCTAGCGGCTTTTTTGGCCATTAAAGACTGCGCCAGGATGCCCTTGAGCTCATCGCGCAGGGCCTGGGCCTCGGCCTGCAGGCGGGCGTAGTCGGCCAGCAGCACCTCGGGGTCGTGGCTGGTTTGTTCGCCGACGTGGGGGTTCTTCTGGTCGAGGTTCCAGTTGGCAGCGCGGATGGTGTCGATGCTGACCTTCCAGGCGCGCTCGTTTTCCACGCGGGCGGCAAAGCCATCGGCCTCGGTGCCCCACCAGGCTTTTTCGGCATCGAACTCTTCGATGCGGATGGGCTTGGTTTTGTTGTAGTTCTTCACGCCCGGCGGGTACGGGTGCTCGTAGTACCAGACATGCTGGGTGGGCTGGCCCTTGGTGAAGAACAGCAGGTTGGTCTTGATGCCGGTGTAGGGCGCAAACACGCCGTTGGGCAGCCGCACGATGGTGTGCAGGTTGCACTCGGTGAGCAGCTGCTCTTTGATGCGGCTTTTGACGCCTTCGCCAAACAGGGTGCCGTCGGGCAGCACCAGGGCGGCGCGGCCGTTGGTTTTGAGGATGTGCTTGATGAGCACCAAAAACAAGTCGGCCGTTTCTTTGGTGCGCACGTCGGCGGGGTAGCCTTGTTCGATGCCGGGCTCTTCCACGCCGCCAAAGGGGGGGTTGGTGAGCACCACGTCCACGCGGTCGGCCTGGGTGTAGTCGCGCAGGGGGCGCACCAGGGTGTTGTCGTGGCGGATGTTGCTGGGCACCTCGATGCCGTGCAGCAGCAGGTTGGTGACGCACAGCATGTGCGGCATCTGCTTTTTCTCGACGCCGCGAATGCTGTTTTGCAGCACGGCTTCCTGGTCGGCATTTTTGACCTGCTTGCGCAGGTGCTCGATGGCGCAGACGAGAAAGCCACCGGTGCCGGTGGCGGGGTCGAGCACCACCTCGCCCAGCTGGGGGTTGACCATGTCCACCATGAACTGGGTGACGGCGCGGGGGGTGTAGAACTCGCCCGCGTTGCCGGCGCTTTGCAGGTCTTTGAGGATTTTTTCGTAGAGGTCGTTGAACTGGTGGCGCTCAGCCTGGCGGTTGAAGTCGATGCCACCCAGCTTGTTGACCACCTGGCGCAGCAGGTGGCCGCTTTTCATGTAGTTGTAGGCGTCTTCAAACACGCCGCGCACCACGTAGCCGCGCGGGTTGCGGGCGGGGTCGGCGCTGAGGCTTTTGAGCGTGGCAAAGAGCTGGTTGTCCACAAAGTCGAGCAGCGCCTCGCCGGTCATGCCCTCGGGGTTGGCCGCCCAGTTGCGCCAGCGCATGGCCTCGGGGATGGGGCTTTGGTAGTGGTCGCGCGTGAGCTCCAGCTCTTCTTCGAGCGCATCAAACACCTTGAGGAACAGCAGCCAGGTGAGCTGGCTGATGCGCTGTGCGTCGCCATCGACGCCGCTGTCCTGGCGCATGATGTCCTGGATGGATTTGATGACGGGGGTGAGGTTGGACATGGGGTGCAGAATTTAAGTCAAAACAGGCTCTAGCGCTTATTGGATAAGCGCTAGCAGCTATCAAAAACAGAGTGATTAGGCTGCCACGGTCAGGCGGCCGGTGGCGTAGCGTACAGCTCGCGCTCCAGGGTTTGCAGCGCGTGCAGGTACTGCGGGCGGCCGCCAAAGCTGCGCACCAGCTCCACCGGGCTGCCCAGGTCGGTGAAGGGCTGGAGCTTGAAGACTTCGTTGCTCTCGATGGTGGCAATGCCTTCGTCGGCGTATTTGTCGAGCAGGGCCTCCAGCACCTTGCGGGCCACGGGGCCGTATTGGGTGAAGACGTTGCGCTTTTGCACGCGGCGGGCGCGCTCGCTGCGGGTGAGCGGGGGCTGGTCGTAGGCCACGTGCAGCAGCAGGTCGAAGGGGTCGAGGTCCACCATGCCAGTGTGCGCGACTTCGTCGGCCAGGGCTTCGAGCAGCACGCCCTGCCCTTCCAGTTCTTGCAGCAGCGCGGCCTTGCGGTCGGCCTGCTGCCAGGCCTGCAGAAACTGGTCGAGCGATTCGTATTGCTTGCGCAGGTTGATGCGGGTGTAGTCGCGCAGGCTCTCGGTGATGAGCTTGCCCTGGGCGTTGAGGTATTGCACGCGCTCGCGCGCCACGGCCACGGTGACGTTGTTGCCGAGGACGTATTTCTTGGGGCCGTCGGGGGTGTCGCCGCCCGCGAAGGGGCCCAACGGGTCCAGGAGGTGGCCTTCGACAGACTCAGGCTGATGGGGTTGGGATGGATCTGAGATCGCGGGCGCATCGGGCGGGGCTACGGGCTCGCCGCTGCCGGGCTCGTAGATTTGCACGGGCTCACCGTCAAAGTCTTTGTCGGCAAAGAGTTCGGTGGCGCGCTTGAAGTCGAGGATGGTGAACCAGGTTTTTCCCAGGTCTTCGCGCAGGCGGGTGCCCCGGCCGATGATCTGCTTGAACAGCGTCATGGACTTGATGCCCTGGTCCAGCACGATGAGCTTGCAGGTTTGTGCATCGACCCCGGTGCTCATGAGCTTGGAGGTGGTGGCGATCACCGGGTAGGGCTTTTCGGGGTCGATGAAGTTGTCCAGCTCCAGCTTGCCTTCGGTGTTGTCGCCCGTGATCTGCACCACGTATTTGGGCTGGGTGGCGCACAGGTCGGCATTGGCGTTGGCGAGCGCCTGGCGCATGCGCGCAGCGTGGTCGATGTCTTCGCAAAAGACGATGGTCTTGGCGTAGCGGTCGGTGGCCTTCAAATATTCGGTGATCTTGGCGGCCACGGCTACGTCGCGCTGCTCCAGCACGAGCTTGCGGTTCATGTCGGCGCCGGTGTAGATGCGGTCTTCAATAGCGTGGCCGTGCTTGTCGGTCATGCCCGCCGTAGGGCGCCAGCCGAAGGTGTCTTTGTCCAGATCGACGCGGATGACCTTGTACGGGGCCAGGTAGCCGTCTTCGATGCCTTGCTTCAAGCTGTAGGTGTAGACGGGCTCGCCGAAGTAGTCGCTGTTGGAAACGTCCTTGGTCTCTTTGGGGGTGGCCGTGAGGCCGATCTGCGTGGCGCTGCCAAAGTAGGTGAGGATGTCGCGCCAGGCCGAGTCTTCGGCCGCACTGCCCCGGTGGCATTCGTCCACCACGATGAGGTCGAAGAAGTCGGGGCTGAACTGCTTGTAGATGTTGCGCTCTTCCTCGGTGCCGGTGACGGCCTGGTAGAGCGAGAGGTAAATCTCGTAGCTTTTGTCCACCAGCTTGGTGGTTTTGTTGACGGCGAGCTGAACGTCTTCGACCGACACGGAGCCCTGCGCGTCGACGCGCTCCACCCCCTTGGCGTTGGGGCTGAGCTTGGCCATGGCGCCCTTGAAGGGGCGAAAGTCGTTGACCATGGTCTGGTCGATAAGGATGTTGCGGTCGGCCAGGAACAGGATGCGCTTTTTGGCGCCACTCTTCCACAAGCGCCAGATGATCTGGAAGGCGGTGTAGGTCTTGCCGGTGCCGGTGGCCATGACCAGCAGCACGCGGTCTTGCCCGGCGGCAATGGCCTCGACCGCGCGGTTGACGGCGCCCAGCTGGTAGTAGCGCGGGGTTTTGTTGGGGGCGTAGTCGAACCCTGCGATGCGGCTTTCTTCGGCGGACCAGCCCTTCCAGGCGCAGTAGCGGCGCCACAGCTCTTGCGGCGAGGGGAATTCTTCGAGCGTGAGGTTCTGCTCCAGCACGCCGGTGGCCATGGTGGCGTCGCGGAACACAAAGCCGTCGCCGTTGCTGGAGAAGCTGAACGGTACATCGAGCAACTGGGCGTAGTTGAGCGCCTGGCCCATGCCTGCACCGACGGCGTGCTGGTTGTCTTTGGCCTCAACCACCGCCAGGGGAATGTTGGCTTTGTAGAACAGGGCGTAGTCGGCCCGCAGCACCGTGCTCTTGTCGCGGTAGGCCTTGCTGCCACGCACCACCACGCGCCCGGCGCGCAATGGGTACTCCCGAAAAATCTGGTCCAGACCGTTCCACCCGGCTTGCTCCATGGCTGGGCGGATGAACTTGTCGCAAATGTCGCTTTCGGAGAGTTTTGTTTTGTCCATTCGGCAGTTCGCACCATCCCTGTGGATGCAACGGCGGTGTGTAGTTGTTACCGGATACTACCGCCCCTCTCCGTCACCACCGAAAGAATCATTGCCAGCGAGGAGGGGCGTCGAAAAAAGATGGAGCTTTCTCCAAGCGAAAGCGTGGAACCCAATGTTCGTGCGGCTTGCAGGGCACCGCGTGAGCTCCTCCGGTTCAAAAAGTCCGAAGCATTACCGGTTTGGCTGCGGGACGGCAGCATAGTTCATGGCGATGGCCTGGACCACCGCGCCAATGAGCGCGCCATCGCCCGCACTCTGTGGCAGCACTTGCCGAACGATCTGGACCGCGTACTCCAGCTGCTCCTTGGCAAGGGCTGCTGACATGGCGTTGCCACGTTTTTCGCTGGGCGACGCGTCGCGGATCACAAGGCTCATGGAAGACTCCAGAAAAAGCTAAAGACGCAGTATGCGCTGCATACGACGCGCTCCATCCCAGCACTACCCAAATCCCGCCAAGAAAGACTGTTCGAAGAGTGGGCAGAAGCAATGGCTCCGGACTGCCCCTCACATGCTGGAGGCCCAAAACAAAAAAGCGCCGCAACATTTGTTGCGGCGCTTTTTCTGATTTGGGGTGGCTGATGGGGCTCGAACCCACGACAACAGGAATCACAATCCTGGACTCTACCAACTGAGCTACAGCCACCGTAGCTTTGTATTATAGCCTGGGATTTGAGCCCCAAGACCAATTTGCTTAATTTTCTGCAGCGGCCTGCAAAGTGGCCGAGGGTCGCGGCGCTTTGATCTCTGCCTTGAAACGCTTCTTGAGCATCTCGTAGTACGCTTGGCCTTCCGCCGAAGCCCACCACTGCATATATTGCTGCCGCTCCTGCTGCGCGCGCTGGCCCTCTGGAGCCGGCCGAGGCACCACACGGTTCACCTTGACCACAGCATAACCCTCGCTCCCCAGGTCCACACCAACCCAGGCTGGGAGAGCGTCGGCTGTCGGCGCGTGCAGCGCTGCGTCAATCAGAGGACGGGGCAGGTTCTGGGCCTGCTCACGCGAAATCTGGATGGGAGCCCCCAGGCCGCTGGCGGTGGCCGGGGCGGTTTTCCACGCAGCGAGCTTGGCTTCGCCTTCCTTGCGCGCCAACTCAGAGGCTTTCTGCCCCACATACAGTTCGCGCACGCGGGCTCGCACTTCGTCCAGCGGCAGGGTTTTGGCGGGGGTGTACTGCACCACACGGCCAGCAGCCAGTTGGCTGGGGCCTATTTCCACGGCCTCGGTATTGCGTTTGTTCTGCACCGAATCCGAAGAGAAAAGTGCTTCCAGGAACTTGGGGTTGGCCAGTGGCCCCATCGCGCCAGGAGCTGGCGTGCGGGTGAGGCCGGACGCGGTCTGCACCTTGAGCTTGAGCTTGTCTGCCACCGGCTTGAGGCTGTCTGCCTGTTCATACACGCTGTTCGTGAATGACTCCGCCACCTCGGCAAACTTGCGCTGCGCCTGCTGCTGCTTGAGTTCGGCGTCCATGGTGGGGCGCAGTTCTTCAAAGGAAGGCTGGCGGGGTGCCTTGATGTCGGTCAGCTGGATGATGTGGTAACCGAAGTCGGTTTCCACCAAATCGCTGATTTCACCCTTCTTGAGGGCAAAGGCCGCGTCTTCAAACGGCTTGACCATGGCGCCCCGTCCGAAGAAATTCAGATCGCCACCTGCGGTGGCCGATCCTTTGTCGTCCGAGGCCTTCTTGGCCACATCCGCAAACGTGGCTGGCGCCTTGCGCACCTGGGCCAGCAGTTCCGTCGCACGTGCCTTGGCCTTCTCACGGTCGGCAGACGATGCGTCCTTGGAGGCATTGATCAGGATGTGGCTGGCGCGACGCTCTTCCTTGCCAGCCATGCGCGCAACGTTTTCCTTGTAGTAGGTGCGCAAGTCGTCCTCATTGAGGGTGATACCGGAACGCACGCTGTCGAGGTCCAGAACCACATACTCCACCGAAGCCTGCTCCATCTGAAGGAACTTTGCAGGATTTGCCTTGTAGTAGGACTCCAGATCTGCATCCGTGGGCGCAACCTTGGCAGAGAAATCTGCAGACTTGAAGCGCACCACCTGGATTTCTCGCTGCTCATAGAGCGGGTCCAGCGCGAGCTTGACCTGGGCACTGGTACTGAAGGCGGTCCCCATCACACCACCGATGACCTGGTTGATCGACAGATCGCGGCGGACATTGGCCTCGAAGCCTTCCGGCGTCAAACCTTGCGTACCCACCAGGGCCCGATAGGCTTCTGCGTCCAGCGTACCGTCAGCGCGCTTGAGCCCTGCAATGGCGGGAATCTCCTGCAGGCTGCGTGCCAGCCGCGAATCACTCGTCACCAGGTGCATTTCCTTGGCGGCAGCTGCCAGCACGCGGTCGCGCACCAGGCGCTCGAGCGTGGCGTAGCGGGCCTGGGGAGAGTCAAGAAGCTTGGGATCGACCGAGGGAGACTGCGCACGCATGCGGTCGGTCTCCATGCGATGGGCATTGTCCCAGTCAGTCTGGTTGATCTTGTCGCCATCGACGCGCGCCACCACTGGGCTCTTTTCAGAGAAGTAGTTGCTGTCAATGCCTACCAGCACAAACGATGGAATGATCAGCAAGAACAATAAGATCATCACGATCTTGGAGTGCTTGCGGATGGATTCAAACATGGTCGATCTTTCAGAAGGCAAAAAACAAAAGGCGAACTTGCGTTCGCCTTTGTTCGGTGGTGGTGGGTCCTGACGGTCTCGAACCGCCGACCTACTCCGTGTAAAGGAGCCGCTCTACCAACTGAGCTAAGGACCCCACCTAAACTGATCCTCAGTTCAAGGCATCTTTCAATGCCTTGCCAGGACGGAACTTTGGAACTTTAGCAGCTTTGATTTTAATCGTAGCGCCGGTACGGGGATTGCGGCCCGTGCGAGCAGCGCGTTTGCCGACCGCAAAGGTACCGAAACCGACGAGCGAAACGGTGCCGCCCTTCTTCAGGGTCTTCTTGACGGCCTCGATCGTGGATTCCAGGGCACGAGCAGCGGCGGCCTTGGAGATGTCGGCGTTGGTAGCGATGTGCTCAATCAGTTCGGTTTTGTTCACAAGAAGCCTCTCGGAAAAGAGTTGATGGAATGTCTCGCGGATATCTGGTCTTCACACGTCCGATAGCGCAGCCGGAGGCTGGTTGAAAACAGACGGGGGAATGACTGGCATACACAGCAGTGGCTGCTGCATCAGATTAAAGCCATCGAGTTTCCGGGTGTCAATACAACACGCTGGTTTGGCGCAGCGTTGGGATGAATTCTAGTCGTATTTCACGCTGCGACAGGGCTTGTGGGGCGTTTTTGTCTCAAACACGCCGTATGGGCAGCACTCCGTATTGACACCCCAGTTCCGACAATGCAGCGCAGGCCACAGTCCCCCGCATTCATCCGCCAAACCACCGACGGGATGCGCGCGCCCCACTCCTGCTACTTCACACGCGCCCGGATTTCTGGCAATGCCTTTTGCAGGTAGTACACCATCGACCAAACCGTGAGCACAGCCGAGGCCCAGATGAGCCAGGTGCCCCACACGCCGGTATCGATGACGCCGAAAAGGCGCCCGTCATAAAGAAGGAAGGGGATGGCCACCATCTGCACCGTGGTCTTGACCTTGCCGATCATGTGCACAGCAACGCTCTTGCTCGCGCCGATCTGCGCCATCCACTCGCGCAGGGCTGATATGGCGATCTCGCGGCCGATGATGATGAGCGCAACGAACACATCGGCGCGCTGCAGATGCACCAGCACCAGCAGCGATGCACACACCAGAAACTTGTCGGCCACCGGGTCCAGAAAGGCGCCAAACGACGAGGTCTGGTTCAGTTTGCGGGCCAGGTAGCCGTCCAGCCAGTCGGTGGCTGCGAACACCACAAACATCACGGTGGCAATGAGGTTGCGCGTGGCCGGGTCCAGCGGCGCGTAGAACACCCCCACGATCAAAGGTATCGCGACGATGCGCGTCCAGGTCATCAAGGTGGGGATAGTCCAGAACATGGGTCGATTGTGTCACGGCAGGACGAGCAGTCCGGCTGGGGACTCAACGCAAGGCGCGATAGATCTCTTCGGCCAGCTCACGCGAGATGCCGTCCACGGTGACCAGGTCCTCCACACTGGCCGCAGCCACACCGCGCACCCCGCCAAAACGCTGCAGCAGCCGTGCACGCTTCTTGGGGCCCACCCCCGCAATTTCTTCGAGCTGACCACCACCCACCCGCACCTTGGCCCGCGCAGCACGCATGCCGGTGATGGCAAACCTGTGGGCCTCGTCGCGGATCTGCGCCACCAGCATCAGCGCCGCCGAATCCTTGCCCAGGTAGACCTTCTCGCGGCCATCTGCAAACACCAGCTCTTCCAGACCCACCTTGCGGCCCTCGCCCTTTTCCACGCCCACGATGCGGGTCAGATCGAGCCCCAGCGCGGTGAACACCTCGCGCGCCACGCCCACCTGGCCCTTGCCACCGTCGATGAGCACCAGATCGGGCAGACGTGCCACACCTTTGGGCTTGGTGGGCTCTTCACCCCCGGGCGCGGGGTTGGCCGCAAAGTCGATGCCCCCAGCTTCCCGCGCGGCCTCGGCCACCTTGCTGTAGCGGCGCGTCAGCACCTGGCGCATGGCGGCATAGTCGTCGCCGCCCGTAATGCCTTCAATCTTGTAGCGGCGGTATTCGCTGCTCTGCATCTTGTGGTGATGGAACACCACACACGATGCCTGGGTGGATTCGCCCGCCGTGTGCGAGATGTCAAAACACTCGATGGTGAGCTGGTCCAGGTCTTCGGGCGGCAGATCCAGCGCCTCGGCCAGGGCACGCGTGCGCGCCTGTTGCGAGCCCTCTTCGGCCAGCAGGCGGGCCAACTGCAGATCGGCGTTCTTTTGCGCCATGTCCAGCCAGGCGCGGCGCTGTTCGCGCGGCTGGTGGATGGCGGTCACGCGCACACCACTTTGGTCGCCCAGTGCCTCCAGCAACGCCTTGTCCACGGGTTCGCTGGTGACCAGCACCGGCGGCACCGGCACGCCGATGTAATGCTGGGCGATGAACGCTTCCAGCACCAGCACCTCGACACGGCGAATGGGCGCGGCCGGAGTATTCTCATCGGTGCCATCACCGCCCTCTTCCTCGAACACGGCGGCAGCGTCTTCCACATGCACCGGGAAATACGGCCGGTCTCCCAGATGCCGCCCCCCGCGCACCATGGCCAGGTTCACGCAAGCGCGGCCGCCTTGCACGCGTACGGCCAAGATGTCCACATCCTTGTCGTCCGCAATCTCAATGGACTGCTGGTGCAGCACCCGCGACAGCGCCTGGATCTGGTTGCGCACATCGGCGGCCTGCTCAAATTCAAGCTTGTCGGAATGCGCCATCATCCGCACCTCCATGGCCTTAAGCACCTCCTGCGTTTCGCCGCGCAGCAGTGCCTCGGCATGCTGCACGTCGGCGGCATAGGCCTCGGGCGAGATCAAGTCCACACAAGGCCCGGTGCAGCGCTTGATCTGGAATAGCAGGCAGGGCCGGCTGCGGTTGGCAAACACCGTGTCTTCGCAGGTACGCAGGCGAAACACCTTTTGCAGCAGCTGGATGGTTTCCTTGACCGCCCAGGCGCTGGGGTACGGACCGAAATAGCGGTGCTTCTTATCGACCGCACCCCGGTAATAAGCCATGCGCGGAAACACTTGGGCGGGTGCATTGCCGCTGGCCGTGGGCGTGCCTGTGATCTTGAGATAGGGATAGCTCTTGTCGTCCCTGAACAGGATGTTGAACTTGGGGTTCAGCGTCTTGATGAGGTTGTTTTCCAGCAGCAGCGCCTCGGCCTCGGAGCGCACCACCGTGGTCTCCATGCGCACGATCTTGCTGACCATGTGGCCGATGCGCGTGCCGCCATGGTTCTTGGTGAAGTAGCTCGACACGCGCCGCTTGAGGTGGCGCGCCTTGCCTACATACAGCAGCGCGCCCTGGGCGTCGAAATAGCGGTACACGCCCGGCAGCGCGGGCAGCGCAGCCACCTGCGCCAGCAGTTCTTCGGAATGGGACATGGCGCGTATTGTGGCCCCGCGCGCAGCCTGGCCTGTGTACTATGAAAAAAATAGCTACTAGCGCTTACGCATCAGGCGCTAGCAGCCAATTTGACTACTATTCTGCTTCGATCTTCGAGCTTTTCACCACCTGCGCCCAGTTGGCAAGGTCCGCCTTGACCTTGTCACCCAGCTGCGCCGGGGTCTGGTAGTCGGCCGTGGCGCCCTGCTCCAGCGCCTTTTGCTGGAAGGCGGCGCTTTGCACCACGGTGCGGATGTCGGCAGTGAGCTTGTCCACCACCGGCTTGGGCACTGCAGCGGGTACAAACAACGCGAACCACGACGTGGCATCGACCTTGGGGTAACCCGCCTCGGCCGTGGTGGGCACATCGGGCAGGCTGGGCAGCCGCTGCTTGCCCGTCACGGCCAGCACGCGCAGCTTGCCGCTGGCGATGTGGGGCATGAACGGAGGCGCGGTGCCAAAAGTCAGGTCCACCTGCCCACCCAGCAGGTCCTGCAGCGCGGGGCCCGTGCCTTTGTAGGGCACGTGGACCATCTTGATGGAGCCCTGCTGCTCCAGCATGGCGCCCGTGACATGCTGCAGCGAGCCGTTGCCCGATGAGGCGTAATTGAGCTTGCCGGGGTTGGCCTTGGCATAGGCCATCAGCTCAGGCAGCGTCTTCACGGGCAGGTCGTTGCGCACCACGATGATCTGCGGGGCCGAGATCACGTTGGCCACGGGCTGAAAGTCGGCCTGGTCCCACTGCTTTTGTTTGGTGATGTGGGGCGAGATGACGTGGTAGCCCGAGTACTGCATGAACACGGTGTAGCCATCGGGCTCGGCGCGTTTGACGATGCTGGCGGCAATATTGCCGTTGCCACCGCCCTTGTTGTCCACGATGACCGACTGGCCCAGCACCGGCGACAGGGCCTGGGCCAGCATGCGGGCCGACAGGTCGGTGGTGCCACCTGCGGCGGTGGGCACCACCATGGTCACGGTCTTGGTAGGGTAGGCGCCTTGCGCCAGGGCAGAAGCCCAAAAGCCGGTGGCGATGGCCGCCAGGGCCAGGGACGTGAATTGCTTGCGATGCAGGTTCATGCGATGTCTCCGCTTTCTCTGTTGTTGAATGTCGTTCCGGGGCGGCGGCTGGGCAGCCAGCACCCGCCATAGCCATCTCAGGCGTTCAATCCACGGTGGCGCCGGTGTCCTTGACCACACGGCTCCACTTGGGCAGGTCGGACTGCACCAGCGCCGCCAGTTGCGCTGCCGTGCCCTTGAAGGGTTCACAGCCCACGGTAGCCAGCTTGTCCACCACGTCCTTGTGCTCCAGCGCCCGGGCCACCTCGGCCTGCAGCTGCGCCACGATGGGCGCGGGCGTGCCGGCCGGGGCAAACAGCGCGTACCAGGGCGCCTGGCCAAAGCCCTTGATCGTCTCGCCAATGGTGGGCGCATCGGGCAGCGCAGCCACGCGCTTTTCATTGACCACACCCAGCACCTTGAGCTTGCCCGCCTTGATGAACGCAATGGCCGACGGCAGGCTTTGCACCGACAGCGGCACCTGCCCGCCCACCACGTCGGTGGCGGCTGCGGCAGAGCCCTTGTACGGGATGTGCTGCAGCTGGATGCCAGCGGCTTTTTGCAGCATCTCGCCGATCAGGTGGTTCAGCGTGCCGTTGCCCGCCGAGGCAATCGAATACTTGCCAGGGCTGGCCTTGGCCAAGTTCACCAGCTCGGCCACGTTGTTGGCGGGAAAAGACGGGTGCGCCACCAGCACATAACCGGCCGTGGCGACAGGGGCCACGGGGGCAAAATCTTTCACCGGGTCAAAGCCGGGGTTCTTGTACAGCGCGGGGCCAATCACATGGGCGCTGTCGGCCGTCAGCAGCAGGGTGTAGCCATCGTTGCGCGCGCGGGCCGTGGTGCCCGTGGCCAGGGTGCCGCCGGCACCAGGGCGGTTTTCCACGATCACGCTCTGGCCCAGTTGCTCGCCGAGCTTTTGCGCCACCACGCGCGCAATGGCGTCATTGGCGCCTCCCGCAGCCTGGGGCACGACCACGGTGATGGGCTTGGACGGGTACTTGTCCTGCGCGCCTGCGGCCAAGGCAGCAGAGCACAACATAGCAGCCGTGAAGAGTCGGCGGGACAGCATCGTTTGAAATGTCATGGCTTTTGTCTCCTGTTGTTGTAAATGAATGCAGGCTCGCCCGCATTCAACGCGAAAGCGCTCTTTCGCGGATGGCGTCGAAATCCGCAGGTACCGAATGCAGCGCCAGGCGCGGACCCGCCTTGGCGATCTGACTCGGAATGTCGTGGCCGATGAGCACAGGCAACTGCTGCGCCGCTGCCACCAGCCGGGCCAGGTCCACGCCCGTGTCGTAGCCCATCAGCGCCAGCGCATGCACGATCTCTTCGCTGCACACATTGCCGCTGGCGCCCGGCGCATAGGGGCAGCCGCCAAGGCCGCCCAGCGAGGCATCGAACCGGTCCGCACCCGCGTCGATGGCTGCCAGCACGTTGGCAAGGCCCATGCCACGCGTGTTGTGAAAGTGCAGCGTGAACTCCACACCCGGCCAGCGCGCGCGGGCCGCCGCCGTGAGCTGGTGCACCTGCGTGGGGTAGGCCATGCCCGTGGTGTCGCACAGCGTGATGCCACACACCCCAAGGTCCACAAAACGCTGCACCCAGCCGAACACGTCGGCCTGGGCCACATCACCTTCCATGGGGCAGCCGAACACGCAGGACAGCGACACATTCACAGCCACGTTGGCGCCCTGCGCCAGCGCCACCACTTGCGCCAACGCTGCGAACGACTGTTCCTGCGTCATGCGCAGATTGGCCAGGTTGTGCGTGGCACTCACCGACATGACGAGGTTCAGCTCATCCGTGCGCGACTCGATGGCGCGCTCGGCGCCGCGCAGATTGGGTACCAGCGCGGTGTAGACGGTGCCCGGGCTTCGCGTGATCTCGCGCATGACGACCTCGGCGTCTTTCAGCGCGGGAATGGCGGTGGGCGATGTGAACGAAGTCACCTCGATCTTGAACAGGCCCGCTGCCGAAAGCGCATTGCACAGCGCGATCTTGTCGGCCGTGGGCACAAAGGCCTTCTCCATCTGCAGGCCGTCGCGCAGGCCGACCTCCTGCATGTGGATGCGGCGGTTCGCGCCTTGCCACACGGTGTTGGATGCACTCATTGAATGACCCCCTTGTTGCGCAGCAGGGCGATCTGTTCGGCCGTCAAACCCGCGTCGGCAAGCACCGCATCGGTGTCATCGCCCAGGTGCGGAGCACTGCTGCGGATGGTTCCGGGCGTGCCCGAGAGCTTGGGCACGATGCCCGGCACTTCCACGCTGTAGCCGTCGCGCGTCTCTTGTGTCAACAGCATGTCGCGGGCGCGGTAGTGCGGGTCTTCGGCAATGTCTTTGGCGGTGTAGACCTTGCCCGCCGGCACGCGGGCGGCGCCCAATGCATCCAGCACCTGCTGCACGGTGCGCTGCGCGCTCCAGGCGCCAATCGCAGCGTCGATCTCCTCCACGCGGGCCACGCGGCCGGTGTTGTTGGACAGGTCCGGCGCGGCGCCCAGATCGGGCCTGCCAATCGCGTCCATCAACCGCTTGAAAATGCTGTCGCCATTGCCCGCCACCAGCACCCAGCCGTCGGTGCAGGGGTAGGCGTTGCTGGGCGCAATGCCCGGCAGCGCGCTGCCTGCGGCCTCGCGCACCGCGCCAAAGGCGCTGTATTCAGGGATCAGGCTTTCCATCACGTTGAACACCGCCTCGTGCAGCGCAACGTCGATCACCTGGCCTTTGCCGCCGTTGACCTTGCGGTGGTACAGCGCCGTGAGCACGCCGATGGTGCCGTGCAGCGCGGCGAGCGTGTCGCCAATCGACACCCCGACACGCACCGGCACGCGACCGGGCTCGCCCGTCAGGTGGCGCAGGCCGCCCATGGCCTCGCCAATGGCACCAAAGCCCGGCAGGTCGCGGTACGGCCCGGTCTGGCCGTAGCCCGAGATGCGCAGCATGACCAGGCCGGGGTTGAGCGCGTGCAGTTCCTCGGGCGACATGCCCCAGCCTTCGAGCGTGCCGGGGCGGAAGTTTTCGACCAGCACATCGGCCTCGGCGATCAGCTGGCGAGCGATGTCCTGCCCCTCCTTTTGCCGCAGGTCCAGCGCCACCGAGCGCTTGTTGCGCGACTGCACCTGCCACCAGACGGAGGTGCCTTCCTTGATCAGGCGCCAGTTGCGCAGCGGGTCGCCGGTCTCGGGCGCTTCGATCTTGATCACGTCGGCGCCAAACTCGCCCAGCGTCTTGCCGCAGAACGGCCCGGCAATCAGCTGGCCCATTTCGATGACGCGCACGCCTTGCAGTGCGGCGGGGGATGCAATGGAATCCATGGAAATGTGTGTCTCCTACGGGCGGTGATGCTGGGCGGGAATGATGCGCACCTGCGGCTCTCCTGCAAAACGCTCAAGCAACAAGCCACCATCGCAATCCGGCATGGCAAGCAAGCGGCTTGCTACCATCGGTGCCCCATGAAACTCGACCCCGTCTCCCTGCGCCTGTTCGTTGCCGTGATGGAAGAAAACACCATCGCCGCTGCAGCCGCGCGCGAGCACCTGGCCGCATCGGCCGTGAGCCGCCGCCTGGCCGACTTGGAAGACGCGCTGCAGGTGGCCTTGTTCACCCGCAGCAACAAAGGCACCGAGCCCACCGCCGCCGCGTTTGCGCTGCTGAACCTGGCGCGCGGTGTGCTGAACGATCTGGACGGCATCGCCACGCAGATGCGCGACTACGGCACGGGCGTGCGCGGCCATGTGCGTGTGGTGGCCAATATTTCGGCCATCACGCAGTTTTTACCCGCCGAGTTGCAGAGCTTTTTAGAGCAACACCCGCAGGTGGATGTGCGGCTGCAGGAGCAGATCAGTACCGCGATTGCCCAGTCCGTGGCCGAGAACGCCGCCGACGTGGGCATCCTCAACGAAGGCAGCTACGGCGAACGCGTGACGCTGCTGCCCTACCGCACCGACGAACTGGTGCTGGTAGTACCCACCGGCCACGCGCTGGTGCGACGCAAGTCCGTGCGCCTGGCAGACGCCCTGCCTTTTGACTTTGTGGGCGCGCACCCAGGCAGCGCCATCAACAACCAGCTGACCCGCGCGGCCGCCGAGGCGGGCCTGCCACTGCGCCTGCGCATGCAGGTGACGAGCTACGACGCGCTGTGCCTCATGGTCAACGCGGGCCTGGGTGTGGGCGTGATGCCGCGCGGCAGCGCCGCGCTGTACCGGGGCACGCTGGCCATCCGCACCGTCACGCTGAACGAGACCTGGGCGCAGCGGCGGCTGGCGCTGTGTGTGCGGTCTGAAGAAGCGCTCTCCAGCGTTGCCCGGTTGCTGGTGGAGCACCTGCGCGCGCAGCCAACGGGGCCATCACCATGAGCCGCCCCCTGCCCCCGCTCCAGTGGGATGTGTTCTGCCGCGTGATCGACAACTTTGGCGACATCGGCGTGTGCTGGCGCCTTGTGGCGCAACTGGCCGCGCTGGGCCACCGCGTGCGCCTGTGGGTGGACGACGCTTCGGCCCTGCAGTGGATGGCGCCCCAAGGCTGCCCCGGCGTGGAGTTGCGCGCCTGGGGTTCGCCACCACCGAGCCCTGATGAACCCGCCCCCGATGTGATGGTGGAGGCCTTCGGCTGCGACATTGCTCCTGAATTCATAGCTTATAGCGCTTACCCATCAAGCGCTAGAGGCCAAAAATCTTCCAAACCAGTCTGGATCAACCTGGAATACCTGTCGGCAGAAGCTTACGTGGAGCGCAACCATAGGCTGCCGTCACCCATCCTGTCCGGCCCCGCCGCAGGGTGGACGCGCTGGTTCTTCTACCCTGGCTTCACGCCCGGCACGGGCGGCTTGCTGCGCGAACCCGACCTGATGGCACGGCGCGAGGCGTTTGACCGCAGCGCCTGGCGTGCAGAACACGCCGCCGCCTTCGGGCTGGGCGATGGTTGCGCCGAGCAGCGCTGGGTTTCGCTGTTCTGCTATGAACCCGCCGCCTTGCCGGAGCTGCTGCGGCACGGCCAGACACGGCCCATGCAGTTGCTGGTGACACCGGGCCGCCCCACGGCCGCCGTGCGGGCTGCATTGGCTGAGGGCTGTGATCAAAATATCGGTCAGATAGGTCTCCAGCGCTTATCTGACAAGCGCGAGCAGCTATCAATTTCATATCTACCCCACCGCCCCCAGCCTGCGTTTGACGAGATGCTCTGGGCCTGTGACTTCAACGCCGTACGCGGCGAGGACTCGCTGGTGCGGGCGCTGTGGGCGGGCCAGGCGTTTGTGTGGCAGATCTACCCGCAGCATGACAACGCGCACCACGACAAGCTCTGGGCGTTTCTGGACTGGCTGCAGGCCCCCGCATCGCTGCGGCAGTTCCACGCGACCTGGAACGGACTGGACGCCGAGCCGCTGCAATGGCCCGGCGACGACACCCTGGCCGAGTGGACGGCCTGCACCCAGGCCGCCCGTGCGCGCCTGCTGACACAGGACAACCTCGTTGCACAACTTTTGGGCTTTGTCGCCGAAAAACGGTAAAATCCGAGGCTTTGCGCAAATCAGGTACGGCACAGCAGTGCCACCACCCCGCGCACTTTCGCCGCAGAACATGCACCGGCGCGCAAACCAGGCGGTTTGCCAGCCCGCGCGTTGAGCGGCCCCAACCCAAGCAACTTGCTATGAAAATCGCTCAAGAAATCCGCGCCGGCAACGTCATCATGCACGGCAAGGACCCCATGGTGGTCCTGAAGACCGAATACGCCCGCGGCGGCCGCGGTGCAGCCACCGTGCGCATGAAGCTCAAGAGCCTGATCGGCAACTTCGGCACCGAAGTCGTGTTCAAGGCCGACGACAAGATCGACAACGTGATCCTGGACAAGAAGGAGTGCACCTACTCCTACTTCGCCGACCCCATGTACGTGTGCATGGACACCGAGTACAACCAGTACGAAGTGGAAGCCGAAAACATGGGCGACTCGCTGAACTACCTGGAAGACGGCATGACCGTGGAAGTGGTGTTCTACGACGGCAAGGCCATCTCGGTCGAACTGCCCACCAGCGTCGAGCGTGAAATCACCTGGACGGAACCCGCCGTCAAGGGCGATACCTCCGGCAAGGTCATGAAGCCTGCCAAGATCGCCACCGGCTTTGAAGTGCCCGTGCCCCTGTTTGTCAGCCAAGGCGACAAGATCGAAATCGACACCCGCACCGGCGAATACCGCAAGCGCGTGTAAGCTGCCCTGCGCAGTTCTCCCTTGCGGGAGAACGTGACCCGTCCTGGAATAGGTTGACACCTATGCGGGATTGAATCCCAGCTGCAATTGGCTTGCAAGAGACGCCCGGTGCATCGCATCGGGCGTTTTGTATTCTAGGGACAGGTGGGGCCGCTGCTCGTTGTATAGACGCACTGACTCGCTCACCATGGTCTTGGCCTGCTCAAGGTTTGCCGGGCGGTGTAGTAGGAATTCCATCTTCAGGATGCCGTTAACCCGTTCTGCCAAGGCATTCTGGTAGCAGTCGTAGCCATCGGTCATCGAGCAGGTGATCTCATGGCGGTCATGGATGCGTTGGTACTCCGCCGAACAGTATTGGATGCCCCGATCAGAGTGGTGCACCAGCTTCTGGCTGGTCTGCCTGTTGCGCAGAGCCATTTTCAGCGCCTGGCTGACCTGAGCAGTCTCCAGCCCTTCATGTACATGCCAGCCCACGATCTTGCGGGAATAGGCATCCGTTACCAGGCTCAGGTAAGCTGGTTTTTCTTTGGTGGGCAGGTAGGTAATGTCTGCCACCCACAGCTGTTCGCAGCCGCTGGGTACCACCTTGGTTGCTGTGTCTTTAAGCAGGTTGGGATGGCGCCGGAAGCGATGGTGGCTGTTGGTGGTCTTGTGGTACGCCCGCTTGGGCAAGACCAGCATCCGTTCATGACGCAGGATGTCGAACAAGGCATCGCGGCCGAGCTTGATGCCCGCGTGCTGCAGCGGCTCCTTCAGAATGAAGTGCAGCTTGCGTGTGCCGATGCGCGGCTGGTGTCGCCGCTTCTCATCGACCATGGCCACTACGCTGGCCTGTTGTTCATCGCGCAGCCGTTGGCAGGCCAGGGCCTTGTAGTGCGCCTGCCGACTGATGCCCATGTACTGGCAAGCCCTCACAACGCTCAGCCCTTGGACGAGCTTTTCTTGGAGGACTTGCCAGCAGGCTTTTTTGTGATGGTTACCCCATGTTCGCGCTTGAGCACATGGATCACCGCCTCAAAGAACTGCGCTTTCTCCTGCGCCTGCTTCAGTTGCACCTCCAGCTCCTTGATGCGCTGCTCGGGTGTCAGCGGCTTGGATGGCTCTTGCATGGGTGTGGGTCCTTTGAAGCCCGATGATGCGGCCTTCCAGTCCTGGCGGCCATGCTTGCGCAGCCAGACCAGCACGGTCGAGGCACCCTGAATGCCATAGCGCTCCTGGGCTTGCCCGTACGTCAGCTCGCCTCTTTCTACCTGATCCACCACCGCCAGCTTAAAGGCCAGTGTGTAGTCCTTCTGCGTTCTCTTAACCCATTGATCCACTTGACTTTCCTTCCTGATGAACAGACAGGTGTCAACCTCATTCAGGACGGGTCATGGGCAACAAAAAAGGCCGTCGAGACGGCCTTTTTTGGGGTGGTTCGGGAGTCCCCGTACGCAGCGGGAGCACCCCTACCGAATTCGCATTCCCTCAGCGCGGTACCGCCAGCAGGCGCTGCACATCCCGGTCGTTGGGCAGTGCGTAGTCGTGGCCGCGGATGATGCGGCTGTCTTCCGTGCGCACGAGCTTGAGGCCCACGTAGGTGAAATTGGCAGCGGCCGAGTAGGTACCCACCAGCACCAGCGAGGCATTGTGGCTGCGGGCGATATCCTTGATTTCGCGGGACAGCAGCAACTCGCCAGCACCTTCGCGCACGAACACGTCGCCGCGCAGCTTGATTTCCTTCACGTTGAAACCGCTGGCCGCCATGTGCGAGGCGTATTGCTCGGACAGCGTGCGGCCCAGAGGGGCCGAGCGGCTCAGGTCGTTCACGTTGACCACGGTGGCCACCAGGACGGGGCCGCTGCCTGCAGCGCTCAGGTCGAAACCGGCGGTCAGCTTGGCCACAGCATCGCGGCTGCTGGTCAGGAACTGGTTGTTGGCGGCTTCCTGGTAGGTCGGATCGGTGCGCGTGGGCGCGCCATTGTTGGCACAGCCGGCCAGCAAAGCTGCTGCGGCCAGCGCGGTCAGAAGTGCTGCGGTTTTCATTGCGAAACTACCTTCATATTGACGTTCTTGTAGTACGACGGACGCATGAACAGCGGCGTGTCCGCGTTCTCGAGGTAGTACACATCGGTCTTGCGGGCCACATACTGGCCGCCGCGTGTGACCGTGGTGGTCAGGATCAGCTCGGTGTTGGTGGGGCCGCCCGAGTTGATGCTGGCGCCGTAGTCAGCCAGCGAGGTGGCACCGAGCGCGGCCAGCAGTTGCAGATCCAGGTGCTCGTGACGCAGCCCGTAGGCTGCCATCAGGCCCGCAGCGATCATCGTGAACTGGCCAGGAATGAAGTGGGGGCGGGGGCTGTTGTGACGAACCACCTGCGTGTTGTACGTCACGTTGAGTGCCTGGCCAGGATCCTGCAAAACAGGCGCACCGCTTTGCACGAGCTTGGTGATTAGGAAATCACGGAATGCCAGATCGAATGCGCTCGGGTTGGGGGGCAGTGCGACATGCAATTGCGTGCCAGGGGCCATGCCGGTCTTGTCGAGCGTGCTGAGGGTTTGCGCCACCACGTCGTTCGAGACCAGTTCCCAGTGGCCCGCCGAGCGGACCTTGGGTTGTACCGTCAGCTCAAAGTTCTCCGCCAGGGGAATGGGCGAACGATAAGCACATCCCGCCAAAGTAGCCACAGCGCCGGCCAATACCGCCAAGCTGACTGCCTTTGAAAATTTCATGATTCCCTCCTACGGACTTTGAGAGGCGGGGACATGAACAGATACATCCCACGCGATTGAAAAATAATTCTGGGCGCGATACTCAACAAAAACAAGAAAAAATTGAGGTAACTGCGCCCAGACACACGCAATTCGTTGTTTTTGGTCACAGATTGGCGTGCTTGCTTACGCGCGGCTGCATTTGCTTGTACCGGCGCGTGTAACAAATTTCAAACGATGGTAACGAAGCGTTTTTCGAGGATTTCGAACGCGGGCAGCGTCTTGCCTTCCAGCACTTCCAGAAAGGCGCCGCCGCCGGTGGAGATATAGCCCACCTGTTTTTCGATGCCGTATTTGGCGATGGCCGCCAGGGTGTCGCCACCGCCTGCAATGCTGAACGCGGGGGATTCGGCAATGGCCTTGGCAATCTCGCGGGTGCCGTTTTCAAAGGCCGCGAATTCAAACACGCCCACCGGGCCGTTCCAGACGATGGTGCCTGCGGACTTGAGCTGGGTGGCCAGGCGGGCGGCGGTTTCGGGGCCGATGTCCAGGATCAGATCGTCCTCGGCCACGTCCTTGGCTGCCTTGACGGTCGCTGGGGCATCGGCGGCAAAGGCCTTGGCGGTGACCACATCGGTGGGGATCGGCACTTCGGCGCCGCGCGCTTTCATGGCGGCGATCACGGCGCGCGCTTCGTCCAGCAGGTCGGGTTCGGCCAGGCTTTTGCCGATGGGCAGGCCCGCCGCCAGCATGAAGGTGTTGGCAATGCCGCCCCCCACGATGAGCTGGTCCACCTTGTCGGCCAGGCTCTTCAAGATGGTGAGCTTGGTCGAGACCTTGGAGCCCGCCACGATGGCAGCCAGCGGGCGTTGGGGATGGGCAAGTGCCTTGGTCAGGGCGTCGATCTCGGCCGACAGCAGCGGGCCGGCGCAGGCAATCGGGGCAAATTGAGCGATGCCGTAGGTCGTGCCTTCGGCGCGGTGGGCGGTGCCAAAGGCATCGTTCACGAAGATGTCGCACAGCGCAGCCATCTTGCGGGCCAGGTCTTCCTTGTTCTTTTTCTCGCCCACGTTCAGGCGGCAGTTTTCCAGCAGCACGACCTGGCCAGGGGCAACGGTGACGCCGTCCACCCAGTTCGAGACCAGCGGAACATCGCGGCCCAGCAGCTCGGACAGGCGTGCGGCCACGGGGGCCAGCGAGTCCTCGGGCTTGAACTCACCCTCGGTCGGGCGGCCCAGGTGGCTGGTCACCATGACGGCCGCTCCGGCGTCCAGCGCCATGCGGATGCAGGGGATCGAGGCGCGGATACGGGTGTCTTCGGTGATGCGGCCAGCATCGTCCTGGGGAACGTTCAGGTCGGCACGGATGAAGACGCGCTGGCCTTGGGCCTTGCCTTGGGCGCACAGATCGGAAAAGCGAAGGATGTTCATGGCGGGAGGGGTGGATTGAATCGGGCTCTTGAGGGCTGCCATTTTAGTGAGCGAAGCCCATGCGGCTCCCGCGCCCGTGCCAGTGCAACCGCAGAACTGGCTCTGCCAGGCCCCTGGCGTCGTCCCCCTGGGGGCTGAGGGGCAGCGGCTCCAAGCCTGCCTGCGCAGGCTTGGACTGCACCAAAGAGCCACCGCCTCTGGCGGCGGCACTGACGCACACGGCTCAGGAGGTGCTTCTCTACCAATTCCAGCCGATGTGCAGCGGCAGGTACACCACCATGCCCACCACGATGGTGCCCAGGATGCCGCGCCGCCAGAAGTAGTAGGCAGTGGCACACAGGACGGCAGGGATGCGCGCGTCCATGAAGGTGCCGATGAGTTCGCCCTGGGTCATCAGGATCTCGGGCGCGATCACGGCGGTGAGGGCGGCCAGCGGTGCGTACTTGAGCCCGCGCTTGAGCCAGTCGGGCAGCGGCAGCTCGCGCTCGGGGATCATGAAGAACGAGCGCGACACCACCGTGATCACGGCCAGGCCGAAGATGGCGATGGCGGGTTCGATCCAGGACCAGTCGTTCATCATGGATGGCGCTCCTCGCGCAGTGGCACCACGTCGCCCGCCTCGACCTGCTCGCGTTCTTCAGGGGGCAGCACGCTGTCGGCGGGCAGCAGGACCAGTTCGGGCTTGTGGCGGCGGCGGTCCACTGCTTCCATCAAGAGGCCCGCAGCCACCGCTGCCGCAATGGCCACCAGGATGTTGAGCTTGAGCGGCAGTGCAAACGCGGCAATCGCAGCCGTGGCGGCGACCCCGGTGGCCAGCCAGGTGGCCCGGTCGAACAGCAGCGACAGCAGCACACCCAGCAGCGCCAGCACGCCCGCAAACCCCAGGCCCCAGGACAGCGGCACGGCATTGGCCAGCAGGATGCCGGCGATGGACGGCACCTGCCAGGCCAGCCAGTTGGTGCTGGCAGCACCCCAGAAATACGGCACCTGCTCGGGTTGGGGGCGCGGCTCCGGAAAGCGCTTCATGAAGGCCACGTAGATCACATCGCCGCTGAAATAGCCCACCGCCAGGCGCTGGCGCAGCGGCAGGTGCGCGAAGTAGCTGCGCCACATGCTGCTGAAGATCACAAAACGCAGGTTCACACAGCTCGCCGTGAGCCAGACCACCCACAGCGGTGCGCCCACCGCCATCAAAGGGATGACCGCCAGCTGCGCGCTGCCGGCATACACCACCAGCGACATAAAGATGGCCATCCCAATGGGCAGCCCGCTCTTGACCATGACCACTCCGGTGACCAGGCCCCAGGCCCCGATGCCCACGGCCGTGCCCGCCATGTCGACGGCGGCCACGCGAAAGGAGGGGTGGCGCAGTGTGTTGCCGATGGCGGCCCGGCGGCTCATGCCGGTGTCGCGGCGGTGGTGGGCGCAGCGCCCAGCACCATGCCGGGCTGCAGGTCAAAGCCCCGCAAGAAATCGGCCGCTGCGAGCCGCTTGCCCCCCGCGCGCTGCAAGGTGGTCAGGCGCAGCGTGCCTTCGCCGCAGGCGACCGTCACTCCGTCGCCATTTACGGACAAAATTTGGCCCTGGTGCTTATCCGTATTCGATTTATTGCTATCAATTTCATAACCCCACACTTTGATCGTTTCCCCGGCGCATTCGGTGCTGGCTCCGGGGAACGGGTCAAACGCCCGAATACGCTGGCCGATCACCGTGGCGGGCAGCGACCAGTCGATGGTGCTCTCGGCCTTCTCGATCTTGTGGGCGTAGGTGATGCCCTCGGCGGGCTGGGGCACAGCCTTCAGCCCTCCACAGGCGGCCAGTTCCAGAGCCTCCACGATCATGCGGCCCCCGAGCGCGGCCAGCCGGTCGTGCAGGGCGGCGGTGGTGTCTGTGGGCGCAATGGCCAGCCGCTCCATCAGCAGCATGTCACCGGTATCCAGGCCGGCATCCATCTGCATGATGGTGACGCCGGTTTCTGCATCTCCCGCTTCAATGGCTCGGTGGATGGGTGCGGCGCCGCGCCAGCGCGGCAGCAGGCTGGCGTGGATGTTGAGGCATCCCAAACGCGCCCCCACGCTTTCCGCTGCGCGTGGTTCGCTGCCCCCCGAGGGGGCCTTCGTGCCTTCGGGCGGCCGTGCGGCGCTCATGGAATCCAGCACCCACTGCGGCAGGATGAGGCCATAGGCGGCCACCACCATCACGTCGGCCTGCGCAGCCAACAAGGCATCGCGGGCAGCGGCTGCGTCATCGGGGTACTTGCCGTCCAGGCGCAGGCTGCGGGGCTGCGCGACGGCGATGCCATGCTCCAGCGCGCATTGCTTGACGGGGGAGGCCTGCAGCTTCATGCCGCGCCCCGCGGGGCGGTCGGGCTGGGTCAGGACCAGGGGCACCGTGAACCCTGCGGCCAGCAGCCGCTCCAGCGCCACGCGGGCAAATTCGGGCGTGCCTGCAAAAATGACTCTCATGGGAAACCGTTGTCAGGAGGTAAGTACGCACTCAGTCGCGCGCGTTGTCAAAATGGGGAAGCTCGTCCGTGAACATGACCAGCCGAACCACGCCCTGGCGGTCCAGGTGGACGTGGGCAAGGCGCGGGTCGGAGTTCTGGCGGAAGCGGTAGGTCCAGATGTCGCCCTCGAACCGTGCCACACGCTCCACGCGCAAAGGCGCGCCAAAGGTGCGCTGCACATCGGCGGTGGTCCATACGCCCACGGGAAGGTTCTCAAAGCGCGCCTGCGTCAGCACCTGCTCGTTGCGCACCAGCCTGCCGCTGGCGTCGAAATCCAGGTTGTAGGCCGCAAACCCTGCGGGCAGTTCGGAGTACAGGAGCCGCTCGCCGGCCGGAAGCGCAAACACCGCCGTAGGTGGCCCCAGACGGGCAACCACCTCGGCGCGCAGCGCGCCGGCTTTTTCGCGGGCCGGCAGCGCACAGCCCGAAATTTGCACCGCCAGCACAAGAAGCGCCAGGCGCGCCAGCACTCCGCCACCCCTGCGGGTGCAGAGCGCCGGACCGGTCACTCGCGCGCCCCCCGCTGCTGCTTGACCATCTTGGTCTTGATGCGGTTGCGCTTGAGTGGGGAGAGGTATTCCACAAACACCTTGCCCATGAGATGGTCCATCTCGTGCTGGATGCACACCGCCAGAAGGCCATCGGCCTCAATGACGCGTGACTGGCCCTGGGCGTCCAGTGCCCGTACATGCACGGCATCGAAGCGTTCAACGCCGTCGTAGATGCCGGGCACCGAGAGGCAACCTTCTTCGTTGAGGTGCTTTTCGGCACTGGTCCAGACCAATTCAGGGTTGATGAGCACCAGCGGCTGGTTGCGTTCCTCAGAAACGTCGATGACCACCAGGCGCTCGTGCATGTCCACCTGGGTGGCGGCCAGGCCAATGCCATGGGCGTCGTACATGGTGGCCAGCATGTCGGAGACCAGCGTCCGGATGCGGTCGTCCACCGCCGCAATGGGGCGTGCAACCTTGTGAAGCCGGGGGTCCGGGTAACAGAGAATGGGAAGGATTGCCATGAAAGCTGCCAAGAGATGTCGCTATTTTCGCCACTTTTAAGGCCTGCTGCAGCGCCGCCAGCCAATAATCGTTGCCGAATCAAGGGCTTGAGCAGAGAATCTAAGAAGCTTTGTAACGTATTTGCCCGGCTGCGCGGTTGCTCCGTGCGTCGAGGTGCCAGCGAGGGGGCGTTTCCCAATGCATGAGAAAAGGAACAACATGACAGCATTCACCAGCGTGCGGCGGACCGCCCTGGGCGCGCTCACCATCATCGCTGGCGCTTTGCTGGTCGCACCGGCGCAGGCCCAGACCCCTCCCATCTCCAGCGGTCAGCGCGCCACGGCACAGCAAGTGTCGGAGCGTGGCATCCCGCTGTCCGAGCTGGCGCCTAACGCCCCGGACACCTACACGGTGCAGCGCGGCGACACGTTGTGGGGTATTTCGGGCCTGTACCTCAAGCGGCCCTGGCGCTGGCCCGAACTGTGGGGCATGAACCTCAAGGCCATTGCAAACCCGCACCTGATTTATCCGGGCCAGACGCTTTACCTGGACAAGGATGGCAGCTACGCCCGCCTGCGGACGACACCCCCTGGCGTGTCGGATTCAGAGCCTCAGACGGTGCGCGTGTCGCCCCGCACCCGCAGCGACAGTCTGGCCAGCACGGCGCTCCCCACACTCAAGTCTCACCTGATCGAGCCCTTCCTCGTGGAGCCTCTGGTGGTGGATGCCGACGTGTTGCAACGGGCTCCCCGCATTGTGGCCACCACCGAAGATCGCGTGCTCATGGCCAGCGGCGACCGCGCCTATGTGCGCGGCGATGCATCCGCCCCCGTCCGTGCAGAACCTGGCGAGCCCCGTTTTTTCCGTGTTTTCCGCGATGCCGTGGCCATGAAGGATCCGGTGACGGGTGAAATCCTGGGGTACGAAGCACAGTACCTGGGCAAGGCCGAGCTGGTGCGTGGCGAGTCTTTTGAAGAGATTCCCAACGGCAAGGGTGGCTATGTCTCTGAATATGTGCCTGCCACTGTGGATCTGTCCGGCACCAAGGAAGAGATACGCGCAGGGGACCGCATCCTGCCAGCGCCTGCCCGGGTCTTCACCAGCTACACCCCACGAGCGCCCCACATCGATGTGGACGCGCGCATCGTCTCCATCTACGGCAGCTTCTCGGCAGCCTATGCCGCCCAGAACCAGGTGGTTGCGATCAACATGGGTTCGCAAGACGGCATTGAGCCAGGTCATGTCCTGTCGCTGCTGACCCAGGGCGACCGCATCAAGGATGTGACTGGCGAGGGGAAGACCATGATCAAGCTACCCAGCGAGAGCAACGGGACGGCCATGGTGTTCCGGACCTTCGACCGCGTCTCGTACGCGCTGCTGCTGGAAATCCGCAGCGGCGTGCGCGTGGGCGACCGCCTGATCAATCCTCAGGAATAACGGCGGACTGGCTGAAGCCGCACGGCTGCCTGTGGGTGGCGCGGCGGCGGGGCTGGCGTTGCCGTGGTTCTTCTATCAACTGCCTCCATGGACCGCGACGAGCTGGGCGCTTGGTTGCGCCTCACGCTTTCCCCGGGCGTTGGCAATGGCGCCGCGCGGCGCCTGCTGGCCCGTTTTGGGCTGCCGCAGGACATCTTCCGCCAACCCGAATCTGCCTTGCAGCACTGTGTGACCTTGGCCCAGGCCAAGGCGCTGTGTACCGTACCCAGCGGATGGGAGGCGTTGCTGGAGACCACCTGGCATTGGCTGGAGGGAGCAGACCGACAAGGACCTGCCCGTGCGGTGATCACATTGGGGGATGCCCGGTATCCCCAGTCGCTGCTGGACACCGAAGATCCCCCGCTGCTCATGTACCTGATGGGGGCGGCCCGGCTGGTGGCGCAAAACCCGTTCCCGACCGGCCGGTGCCTGGCCGTGGTCGGCAGCCGCAACCCCACGGCACAGGGCACGGACAACGCGCGGCTCTTTTCGCGCGCGCTGCGGGGGGCGGGCTTCACCATCGTCTCGGGGCTCGCGCTGGGTGTGGATGCGGCAGCCCATGAAGGTGCGCTGGATGTGTCCTCCGACCCCTTTGCGGAGGCAACACCTGCCACCATTGCGGTCGTGGGCACCGGGTTGGATCGCGTCTACCCCCGCAAGAACCTTGACCTGGCCCACCGCATCGCAGCCCACGGGGTGTTGGTCAGCGAATACCCCCTGGGCACGCCACCGCTGGCCGCCAATTTCCCCAAGCGCAACCGCATCATCTCCGGCCTCTCTCAAGGCACTCTCGTGGTCGAGGCGGCGTTGGCGTCTGGTTCGCTGATCACCGCCCGAATGGCGGCTGAACAGGGCCGAGAGGTCTTTGCCATCCCTGGCTCCATTCACGCACCGCAATCGCGGGGTTGCCATGCGCTCATACGCCAGGGCGCCAAGCTGGTGGAGTCCGCGCAGGATGTGCTGGAAGAACTGCGCATGCCCCCTGCGGCAGGCAAGCAGAGCGCCTCTTCTGGCGCTGCCGTGCTTGACGAAGAAGGCAGCAGGGATATCGACACTCGCCAGACTGAAAGCCCCTTGTTGCAGGCGCTGGGTTTTGACCCCATGGGGGTGGATGCCCTGGTGGCCCGCACGGGCATGGATGCGGCGTCGCTGCAGGTGGAATTGCTGGAGCTGGAGTTGGATGGCCAGGTGGCGCGTCTGCCCGGCGGCCTGTACCAGCGGCTGGGCAGCGCCTGACGCTGGCGGTGACCTCTCGTTGCCCGGTGGCACAGGCATCGTCTTGATGCCCCTGAAACCGCGTCAGTCCAGCAGCCGCTCGGGGTTTGCGTCCAGCTTGGCCAGTGCATCGCGCGTGGCGCGCAAGGTCAGGCCTTCTTCGTCCTGGGCCACGAGCAAGCCCGCTTGCAAGTACGCAGCCAGCCTGCGCAGCTGGATCAGGTAGCTGCTGCCATCCACGGCTGCGAACAGGTGCAGCTGCTTGCGCTGGCTTTGCCACGCGTACTGCACCTGGGCCGATGCGCCGTTGTGGTCCAGTGTGTACCAGGTGCCAGGCTGCAGTTCCTGGGCCCAGGCCACCATGGCGTCTTCCACCGGGGCGCCGTTGTCGGCGACCACGTGAATGGACGAAGCGTCGATACCCAGCATCATTTCGATGTTGTCGGCATTGAGCGGCATGTCGCCCAGCGTGGCGTCGCTAATAAAGTCCTCCAGATTGGCCAGGCGCTTGGCCATGGCGTCAATGTGGGCCTGCGGGATGGAGGCCGTCTTGGACAGGAAGGCATCGGCCAGGGTGTCGGTGAGGATCTTGATCTGGGCGTCCTGCGGCGCGCCGTTCACGCCCATGAGGGCCAGCCCCTGGCGCAGTCGCTGCAGCAGGCCAGGAAGATTCTGGATGACCTGCGCGCGGTCGCTGCGGTTGGGCTTGGCACTGGCGGCCCAGACGAGGTCGGCGGCTGTGCGCTTGAGCGAGATGGTGTCTGCGTGCTGGGGGCCGTCGCGCACGGCCGAGAGGGCCAGGACTTCGGCCCAGGTCTTGAACAGAAACTCGCGGATCTCGTCGCGCACCGGCATGTCGCGCAGCATGGTGCGCAGCTCGATGGTGTACTGGATCGCCAGCGTCTCCCTTTGCTCCACCTGTTGAGCCACCGTAACCAGGCGCGACGTAGCCTGTTTTTCGGTGAGGAACTTGGACAGGAATTTCTCGAACTCGTCGTAGACGAGCTGGAACACCCGGCGGCCGGTTTCAGGGTACTGCTCAATCACCTGTACCACGCGGCGGATTTCCGCCTCCAGTGCGCTGCCATTGATGCTGGTCGCATCAAAGCCCATCACGCAGGCGCCCATGCGGTCGATCAGCTGGCGCGCTGGGTGGTTGAGGTTGCTGAAAAACTCTGGCTCGGCCAGTGCCACGCGCAGCACAGGCACCTGAAGCCGCGCAAACCACACGCGCACGGCTGGCGGGATGCGGTCCTCGGCCAGGATGCTCTGGAACATCAGGGCCACCACTTCAATGATGGCTTTTTCACCGGCCGTCGAGGCTTTTTTCTTGAGTTCGGTCGAGCGTTCGCGCACGGCACCTGCCAACTGGACCACGGCCGCAGGGCTGTAGTCTTCCATCAGGGTGGCGACACCGCTGTAGTACGTGTCGGCGTGCACACGGTGGGCGGTCAGTGCATGGGCCAGCGCCGCAGACGCTGGTGGGGCATTGACCATGTCGAAGCCGGTGGCAGGCTGTGTGAGCAGCCTGCGCAGTTGCCCCATCACACCGTGGGCGCGCTGGCGGGCGCGTGCCAGCGGAGTCATGCCGGTGGCAAACGCAGTTGGCATTCCGTGCTGCGGGTAGCCCGGTGGGGGCATGCGGGACGGATGCTGGGGCATGGGCCGACCGCCTTGGGGGGGCATCATGCCCCCGCGCGCTGCCGCCATGGCATCCCGGGTCTGGGCCAGTGCCTGGGAGGCCAGGCCTCCGGCCCCGGAGTCGTTGCTCCCACCGCTGCCGGTGATCGCCCCCCCCGCCGTGCGCCGCACGCGGGACTTCAGGTCCGCCTGTGGCGTCACACCCTGTTCCACATAGAACACGTTGACGGCCTGGTACTGTTTCTGGAGCAGGTTGGCCAACTCCCGCTGCAGCGGGTCCACCACGGTCTGCAGGTCGGTGCGGGGCAGTCCGGCCTCTACCCACTGCTCGACCAGCAGCAGGCACACGGCTTCCGGACGGAGGATATCGCTGCTGTCGAGTTCCTGGCCTTCCAGCGACTGGGTGCGCTGGCGCAGTGTGTCGAACTGCTGGCTCACCTGTTCGCTGACCGTCAGGGCCATGCGTGAAGCCAGGATCTTGTTTTCCACCACGTCGTCGCTCAACAGTTCGAACTGGGGGTTTGCGCCATTGGCTGCCAGGGCACCCCGGGTGGTGCTGCTATGGGGGGCCAACGCATCGCGCCAGGCCTTGCCGGTGCGATCTGTCCAGGCTGCGTGGTGCTGTTGGTACCGCATCCAGGCATCGCGGTGCGACTGCATTTCGCGCGCCGTGCCCGTCTGGGTCATCAGCGTTGTCAGGAGGTCCAGGACCGTCTTGTCCAGGTCCGGGAGCCCTGCACAGATGCCCTCTACGAACCGCTGGCGCGCCTGGCGGGCCAGGCGGCGCTGCGGAACGGAAGAGGGCGTGGGCTGCATGGGCAGATATTAGCGGGTCAGACGGTGGCTCCGGCATGGGGATCATTCGGATCCCCATCTTTTCTGACGGGCTTGACAAGGTCCTCGCGTTTTACGCCCAGCCACATGGCGATGGCGGCTGCCACGAACACGGACGAGTAGATGCCGAACAGGATGCCGATCGTCAGCGCCAGCGCAAAGTAGTGCAGGCTGGGGCCGCCAAAGAAGAACATCGACAGCACCATGGCCTCGGTCGAAGCGTGGGTGATGATCGTGCGGCTCATCGTGCTCGTGATGGCGTGGTCGATCACCTCGTGGGTGGTCATCTTGCGGTACTTGCGGAAGGCCTCGCGGATCCGGTCGAAGATCACGACCGACTCGTTGACCGAGTATCCCAGCACGGCCAGCACAGCAGCCAGCACCGACAGTGAGAACTCCCACTGAAAGAACGCGAAGAAGCCCAGGATGATCACCACGTCATGCAGGTTGGCGATGATGGCGGCGACCCCGAACTTCCACTCGAAGCGGAAGGCCAGGTAGATCACGATGCCTACGACCACCATGGCCAGTGCCATAAGGCCGCCGTGCACCAGTTCCTCACCCACCTGCGGGCCGACGAACTCGGTGCGGCGCAGCGTGACCTCGGGGTCAGCGGCCTTGAGCGCGCCCAGCACCTGCTCGCTTTGCTGCGCGGATGTGACGCCCTTTTGCACGGGCAGCCGGATCATCACGTCGCGGGCGGTGCCGAAGTTCTGCACCTGCACGTCCGGATAGCCCAGGCCGGAAACCGTCTCGCGGACCTTGGCCAGTTCGGCGGGCTGGCTGTAGGCCACTTCCATGACCGTACCGCCGGTGAACTCCACCGACAGGTGCAGGCCACGGGTCAGCAGGAAGAACACTGCGAGGGCAAAGGTGATGAAGGAGATCGCGTTGAAGATCAACGCGTGCTTCATGAAGGGGATATCTTTTTTGATGCGGAAGAATTCCATGGCCGTTGTCCTTTAGTTCGTCTTGGCCACGGCGGTGTCGGTATCTGGCTTCCAGACCGTACCGATCGACACGCTCTTGAGCTTCTTCTGGCGGCCGTACCACAGGTTCACCAGGCCCCGCGAGAAGAACACGGCCGAGAACATGCTGGTCAGGATGCCGATGCAATGCACCACGGCAAACCCGCGCACCGGGCCGGAGCCAAAGGCCAGCAGGGCCAGGCCTGCAATCAGCGTCGTCACGTTGGAGTCGAGAATCGTCGCCCAGGCACGCTCGTAGCCCGTATGGATGGCCGCCTGTGGCGATACACCCGAGCGCAGCTCCTCGCGGATGCGTTCATTGATCAGCACGTTCGAGTCAATGGCCACCCCAATCGCGAGGGCCATGGCGGCAATGCCCGGCAATGTGAGTGTGGCTTGCAGCATCGACAGAACCGCCACCAGCAGCAGCACGTTCACGCCCAGCGCAATGCTGGAGAACACGCCAAACAGCATGTAGTAGGCGCACATGAAGATGGCAATCGCGATCAGACCCCAGACCACGCTGTTGATGCCGCGCTCGATGTTGTCGGCGCCCAGGCTGGGGCCGATGGTGAATTCTTCGATGATTTCCATGGGCGCCGCCAGCGAACCGGCGCGCAGCAGCAGCGCGGTGTCGTTGGCTTCGGCCGTGGTCATGCGGCCCGAAATCTGCACGCGCCCGCCGCCGATCTCGGTGCGGATCACCGGCGCGGTCACCACTTCGCCCTTACCCTTTTCAAACAGCACGATGGCCATGCGCTTGCCTACGTTCTCGCGCGTGATGTCCTTGAAGATGCGTGCACCCTTGGCGTCCAGCGTGAGGTTCACAGTGGGTTCCTGCGTCTGGCCGTCAAAGCCCGGCTGGGCATCGGTCAGGTTCTCGCCGGTCAAGATCACCTGCTTCTTGACGATGACCGGCTGGCCGCTGCGTTCCAGATAGCGTTCCGAGCCGAACGGCACGGGGCCACGGCCAGTCTCGGCGGCGCGGGCTTCGGTGCCCTCGTCCACCAGGCGAACTTCCAGCGTGGCGGTGCGGCCCAGGATGTCCTTGGCCTTGGCCGTGTCCTGCACACCGGGCAGCTGCACCACGATGCGGTCCAGGCCCTGCTGCTGGATCACGGGTTCGGCCACGCCCAGTTCGTTGATCCGGTTGTGCAGCGTGACCATGTTCTGCTTGAGCGCCTGCTCCTGCACCTTGCGCGTGGCTTCGGGCTTGATGGCAACGCGCAGCTTGAATTCAGTGCCCTCGGGCGTGCTGGCGACCTGGAGGTCGGGGAACTGGTCCGCAATCAGGTTGCGGGCTGCAGTCATCGTGGCTTCGTCGCGCACCTTGATGTCGATGTTCTGCCCTTCGCGGCTGATGCCACCGTGGCGAATGCTCTTGTCGCGCAGTGCGGTGCGGATGTCGCCTGCGTACGACTCGGCTTTTTTGGTCAAGGCCGCCTGCATGTCCACCTGCAGCATGAAGTGCACGCCGCCGCGCAGGTCCAGGCCCAGGTACATGGGGTTGGCGTGCAGGGATTTGAGCCAGACGGGCGAGCGGGACACCAGGTTCAGCGCCACGATGTACGAGGGATCGCTGGCGTCGGGCACCAGGGCCTTCTGGATCGCGTCCTTGGCCTTGAGCTGCGTGTCGGGCGCATCGAAACGCGCGCGCACCGAGTTGCCTTCCAGTTCCACGAAGTCTGGCGTGACGCCAGCCGCCTTGAGCGCCTCTTCCACCCGCTGCTGCACGGCGGTGTCCACCTTGACGGTGGCTTTGGCCGACGAAACCTGCACGGCAGGTGCCTCGCCGAAGAAATTGGGCAGGGTGTACAACACCCCCACCAGCAGCACGATCACCAGGATCGCGTACTTCCAGACCGGATAACGGTTCATGATCGCGCTCTTATCTCAGTATTTCAGGCGCTGTGTGCGCCGATCCCCTCATGCCAGCGGACACCGTGGAACTGGCGTTGCCAGGCCACGGGCGTCGTCCCCCTTCCCGCGCGCAGCGCGAGAGAAGGGGGAAGCGGCGCAGCCGCTCAGGGGGTTGATCCTCACTTCACCGAACCCTTGGGAAGCACCTGAACCACGGCGCTGCGCTGCAGCTGCACTTCCACGCCGCTGGCGATCTCGATGTGCAGGAAACCTTCGGACAGGCGCGTGACCTTGCCGACGATGCCGCCTGCGGTGGCCACTTCGTCGCCCTTGGCAATGGCTTCGATCATGGCGCGGTGTTCCTTCTGGCGCTTCATCTGGGGGCGGATCATGACGAAGTACAGCACCACAAACATCAGCACCAGGGGCAGCATGCCCGTGAGCGTGGACATCATGTCGCCGCCGCCAGCGGCTGCTGCGGGTGCGGTTTGGGCAAAAGCGGAAGAAATAAACACGGACTGGACTCCACAACGGATGTTCAAAATTCACACAACCCGCCAGAGGCAAGCGCCATAGCGCCTGTCAGGGCAGAACAGGGCATTGTATGCGGCGCCTCGCGTGTGTCCCCAGGAGGAAGACCCAAGGCGGCAGCGGGTGTTTGCCGCGCCAGGCGGCGCAGGGGATGGATTGACAGTTATTTGGGTAAAAATGGCTGCTAGCGCTTGATGGTCATGCATTTATAGCTCACCAATTAATAGCAAAAAGCCCGCGCCAGGCGCGGGCTCTCCGCCCCAAACGGCCGCTGCGGGCCGTGTGTCAGGCCGCCTGGCGCCGGGGCTCGGTCGCCTTGCCGCTGCGCCATTGGGTCATCAGGCCGTCCCATTTGGGGCGTGCCGCTTTCAGGTGGCGCTCCTTCACGTGGCCATAGCCCCGGATCTCTTCGGGGATGCGGGCGATCTCCACGGCCAGGGCCAGGTTGTCCGCATTCAGCGTGGCCAGCAGCTCGTCGATGCAGGCGCGGTATTCCACGATCAGCGCGCGCTCCATGCGGCGCTCCTCGGTCTTGCCGAACACGTCCAGCGCCGTGCCGCGCAGGCCCTTCATCTTCGCCAGCAGGCCAAAAGCGCTGCGCATCCAGGGGCCAAAGGGCTGCTTGACGAGTTCGCCCTTGTCGTTTTTCTTGGCCGTCATGGGTGGTGCCAGGTGGTGCACCAGCTTGTAGTCGCCTTCGAACATGTTGGCGATCTTGTCCGTGAAGGCCTTGTCGGTGTGCAGGCGCGCCACTTCGTACTCGTCCTTGTATGCCATGAGCTTGAACAGGTAGCGGGCCACGGCTTCGCTCAGGCGGGTGCCGACGTCCAGCCGCGATTCGGTCGCCTTCACCTTCTCGACAAACGCGTGGTACTCGGCCGCGTAGGCCGCGTTCTGGTAGCCAGTGAGGAATTCGACACGCTTGGCGATCATCTCGGCCAGCGAGGGCTTCTTCACAAACTGGATCACCTGCGCTGCCTGGAACAGCGCCTGCACCGACGCCAGATCGTGCGCGCAGCGGCGGCCCCATTCAAACGCGGCCTTGTTGTTGTCCACCTGCACGCCGTTGAGTTCCATGGCGCGCATCAGCGATGCCAACGTCAGCGGCACGCGGCCCTTTTGCCAGGCGTAGCCCAGCATCAGCGGGTTGGTGTAGATGCTGTCGCCCAGCAGCTGGGTGGCCACCTGCTCAGCGTCAAAGCTGCCCACACCGCCTGCGCCGACCGCCGCGGCAATGGCGCTGTCGCAATTGGCGCCGGGGAACTGCCAGTCCGGGTTGGTCACAAACGCCGCAGTGGGCGTGCCGTGCGTGTTGAGCGCCACAAAGGTACGGCCCGGCTGCATCACTGCCAGCGTGTACTTGTGGGCCGCCACGATGGAATCGCAGCCAATCACCAGGTCCGCCTTGGCCGTATCGACCTTGGTGGTGTAGATAGCTTCTGGGCGGTTGGCGATCTGGATGTGGCTCCAGGTGGCGCCACCCTTCTGGGCCAGGCCGCCAGCGTCCTGCGTGATGACGCCCTTGCCATCCAGGTGCGCCGCCATGCCCAGCAGCGAGCCGATGGTGATCACGCCCGTGCCGCCCACGCCGCCGACCACGATGCCCCAGGCCGCTTCGGCCACCGGCAGCACGGGTTCAGGAATGGAGGGCAGCGCCGACAGGTTGCCCTTCTTTTCCTTCTTGGGCTTCTTGAGCTTGCCGCCCTCCACCGTGACGAAGCTCGGGCAGAAGCCGTTCACGCACGAGTAGTCCTTGTTGCAGGTGCTCTGGTTGATGCGGCGCTTGCGGCCAAATTCGGTCTCCACGGGCTCGACGGAGAGGCAGTTGGACTTGGTCGAGCAGTCGCCACAGCCCTCGCACACCAGCTCGTTGATGACCACGGTCTTGTCGGGCGTGGCCAGCGTGCCGCGCTTCCTGCGGCGGCGCTTTTCGGTGGCGCAAGTCTGGTCGTAGATGATGACCGTGCAGCCCTTGATCTCGCGGAACTGGCGCTGCAGCGTGTCGAGCTCGTCGCGGTGGTGCACCGTCACGCCCTCGGCCAGCGGTACGCCGTCGTACTTCTGCGGCTCGTCGGTCACGATGATGAGCTTGACCACGCCCTCGGACTTCAGGCTGTTCATGATCTGCAGCACCGAATGGCCCTCAGGCCGCTCGCCCACCTGCTGGCCGCCGGTCATGGCCACGGCGTCGTTGTAGAGCACCTTGTAGGTGATGCTGGTGCCCGCCGCAATGCTCTGGCGGATGGCCAGCAGCCCGCTGTGGAAGTAGGTGCCGTCGCCCAGGTTGGCAAACACGTGCTGGTCGGTGGTGAACGGTGCCTGGCCCACCCAGGTCACGCCCTCGCCGCCCATCTGCGTGAAGGTGGAGGTGTTGCGGTCGGGCATCCAGTTGGCCATGTAGTGGCAACCGATGCCGGCCACGGCGCGCGAACCCTCGGGCACGCGGGTGCTGGTGTTGTGCGGGCAGCCGCTGCAGAACCACGGGGCACGCTCGCCGGTGTCCACCTTCAGCTCCGTCATGGCGCGTTCGCTGGCTTCGATGACGGCAATGCGCGAATCCATGCGCGCGATGATGTCGCTCGATACGCCCAGCTTCTTCAGGCGCTTGGCAATCGCCTTGGCGATGATGGCGGGGGTCAGGTCGGCCTTGGCACGCAGCAGCCAGTTCTGGCTGGGGTTGGGCATGCTCCATTCGCCGCCCGTCGCATCGCCTTCGGGCTCGTCGAACTTGCCCAGCACATTGGGGCGCACGTCGGCGCGCCAGTTGTACAGCTCTTCTTTCAGCTGGTATTCGATGACCTGGCGTTTTTCTTCCACCACCAGGATCTCTTGCAGGCCTTGTGCAAAGTCGCGCGTGATGGTGGCTTCGAGCGGCCACACCACGTTGACCTTGTGCACGCGGATGCCCAGCTGGCGGCAGGTGTCGTCATCGAGGCCCAGGTCCACCAGCGCCTGGCGGGTGTCGTTGTAGGCCTTGCCGCTGGCAATGATGCCGAAGCGGTCGTTCTTGCCTTCGATGACGTTGTAGTTGAGCTTGTTGGCGCGGATGTACGCCAGGGCCGCGTACCACTTGTAGTCCATGAGACGCGCTTCCTGCTCCAGCGGCGCATCGGGCCAGCGGATGTGCAGGCCGCCCGGCGGCATCACGAAGTCCTCGGGCATCACGATCTTCACGCGGTCCGGGTCGATGTTGATGCTGCTGGAAGACTCCACCACCTCCTGGATGGTCTTCATGCCCGACCACACGCCCGAGAAGCGGCTCATGGCAAAGGCGTGCAGGCCCATGTCCAGGATCTCTTGCACGCTGCTCGGGAAGAACACCGGCGTGCCGCAGGCCTTGAAGATGTGGTCGCTCTGGTGCGCGGCCGTGCTGCTCTTGCTGATGTGGTCGTCGCCCGCAATGGCGATCACGCCGCCATGCTTGGCGGTACCCGCCATGTTGGCGTGCTTGAACACGTCCGAGCAGCGGTCCACGCCCGGGCCCTTGCCGTACCAGATGCCGAAGACGCCGTCGAACTTCTTGCTCTGCGGGTACAGGTCCAGCTGCTGCGTGCCCCAGACGGCCGTGGCGCCCAGCTCTTCGTTCACGCCGGGCTGGAAGACGATGTTGTTGGCCGCCAGGTGCTTCTTGGCAGCCCACAGCGCCTGGTCGTAGGTGCCCAGTGGCGAGCCCCGGTAGCCGCTGATGAAACCCGCCGTGTTCAGGCCCGCCACGGCATCGCGCTGGCGCTGCAGCATGGGCAGGCGCACCAGGGCCTGCACCCCGCTCATGAAGGCCCGGCCGTGGTCCAGGGAATACTTGTCGTCAAGCGTGACGGTTTCCAGCGCCTTGCGGACGGATTCTGGGAGTGGGGCATTCATGGCTATGTCTCCAATGGCTTTTTTGTGGGGTCCGCGCCTTGTGGGCCGGTGGGGGGCAGAGTCCATCCGCCCGTTTAGGGCCGCGACTCCAGTGTGGAGAGAAGTGTATGTCTGCGCCGCTGATATGTCTTTGCGTTCTGTGCCGTGTTTAGGCTATTCTGAGAAAGGATCTTTCTCATTGCTGCCATTTTGTGAACACTCTCGACAAATTCGATATCGCCATCCTCAACGAACTGCAGGCTGACGCCCGCCTGACGAACGCCGAGCTGGCCCAGCGCGTGGGCCTGTCGGCCGCGCCCTGCTGGCGCCGCGTGCGGGCGCTGGAAGAGCAAGGCTTCATCAAGGGCTACCGCGCCGAGATCGACCGGCACAAGATTGGCCTGGGGGTGCTGGCCTTTGTGCGGCTCGATGCCGACCGCAGCACGGGCAACCTCACGCGCAAGATGGAAGAGGCCATCCGCCAGATCCCCGAGGTCGTGTCGTGTCACTACATCAGCGGCACCGGCACCTTCGAACTGCAGGTGGTGGCGCGCGACCTGGACAGCTTTTCGCAGTTTGCGCGCGATGTGCTGCTGAACTTGCCCAATGTGAAAGACATGCACACCAGCTTCTCGCTGGGCGAGGTGAAGGCCAGTGGGGCATTGCCCCTCACGCACCTGGCGCGGGTCAAAGGATGATTGCTATAAAATCAGTAGCTAATAGGGCTTGATGGACGGGCGGAGAGGCCTGTTTTGCCTCAAATCCGGGCAGCACAAGCCCCCGCCCCGGGGCGAGGGGCGCAGTGTTGCTGGGCGCCCTGCAAGGTAACAAGGCGTTAGGGCGTGGTTCCTGCGCAGGGTGTGCTGTATAAGCCTGCGGAACCACAGCGGGGCTGCCAAGCTGCCGCACGCAACCTCTCCGCCACGCGTCTGCAAGGCCCTGCACCTCGTGTCCCTGACCGGGGTGTTGGTTCGCAAGGCGGCTGCGCGAGCGGTTGCCGGTGGGTCTACCAATACGACGGCTCCTTTCGCGCACAGCCCCAGGGCCTGCCGACCGGAGCCTAAAAAAGAGGGCGAGGGCGGCATGATCATCTGGGGCATTTTCTGGGGCGCGGTGCTGGGCTCGTGGTTCGGCGGTTACGGCGACTTCGGGCCGTTTGTGGGCGGCATTCTGGGCTTTTTCGCAGGGCTGTCGCTGCGCTGGGCGATCCGCTCTGCCATCCGCACCGAGCTGCAGGCGCACGCCACCAAGGCCACTGCCCAGCCCACGCGGGCACCGCAGGCGGCGGCGGTTGCCGAAGACCGGCCTGAGGCGGCGGCGCCCGTGCCGCAAGGGCCCGTGCTACAGGCACCCCCTCCACCACCCACCCCCAGCGACGATCCTCGGGATGCGGACGACGCTTTTTGGGCCGGCGAACTCACGCCCCAAGGCCTGCCGCGCGTCCCTTCGTCGGCCCCGGTGGCCAACCGCACGGACGCGCCTGCCGCGCCCCGCAAGACAGCCCCGCCCGCGCAGCCCAACCCCATCGAGCTCGCCGTGCTCGCGGCCAAGAGCTGGCTCCTGGGCGGCAACACCATCGTGCGTGTGGGCCTGGTGATTCTGTTCATCGGCCTGTCCTTCCTTGCGCGCTACGCCGCCTCGGCCGGGCTGCTGCCGGTCGAGTTCCGCCTGGCGGCGGTTGCCGCGGTGGGCATTGCGCTGCTGGGGGTGGGGTTCCGCAAGCGCACCGACAAGCCCGGTTTTGCGCTGGCCCTGCAGGGCGGCGGCGTGGCGGTGATGTACCTCACCGTGTTTGCGGCTTTCCGGCTCTATGGGCTGCTGCCGCCGCTCTGGGCCTTCGGGCTGATGATCGCGGTCTGCGCGGCCAGCTGTGCGCTGGCGCTGCTGCAGGATTCGCGCGCGCTCGCGGTGGCGGCGTTCGCCGGCGGCTTCGCTGCGCCCATCCTGCTGTCCACAGGCCAGGGCAGTCACGTGGGCCTGTTCAGCTACTACACCCTGCTCAACCTGGCGATTCTCTTCATCGCCCACAAGCGCTCCTGGCGCGTGCTCAACGTGGTGGGTTTTGTCGCCACCTTCGGCGTGGCCACGGCCTGGGGGGCGCTCAAATATGTACCCGATCACTACGCCAGCACGCAGCCCTTCCTCGCTGGCTTTGTGCTGATCTACTTGTTCACAGCCATCCTCTATTCGCGCAACACGCCCACGAAATTGGGCAAGACGGTGGACAGCATGCTGGTCTTCGGCACGCCGCTGGTGGGCTTTGGGCTGCAGGCCGGGCTGGTGCAGCCGTTTGAGCTGGGCGCGGCCTTCTCGGCACTGGCCTTTGCAGCGGTCTACCTGCTGACCGCGACCATGCTGGCGCGCCGCGCGCAAGCCAGCTGGCGCCTGCTCACCGAGTGTTTTATCGCCATCGGCGTGGGTTTTGCCACGCTGGCCGTGCCGCTGGCGCTGGATGCGCAGTGGACCTCGGCAGTGTGGGCGCTCGAAGGCGCGGGCGCCTTCTGGGTCGGCATGCGCCAGGCGCGCTGGATGCCGCGTGCCTTTGGCCTGGTGCTGCAGGTCGTGGCCATGCTGGCGTTCATGGGTGGCGTGGACAGCGGGGGCCTGCAGGTCTCGCCCCTGCCGCTGGCCAACCCGGCCTTCCTGGGCGCGATGCTGATTGCGTTGCCCGCGCTGCTGCTGGCCTGGTGGCTGCGCCAGCCGCTGCCCCACAGCGGTTCGGCCTGGGCCCAGGGCTATGCCAGGGTGGAGGTGCTGCTGCCCAATCCGGCCTACCTCTACGGCTTTGTCTTCTGGTGCCTGGCCTGGTGGCTGGAGATCACGCGGCGTGTGCCCGGCCTGGAGCAGGGCCAGTGGCCCGTGCCGGTGTTCTCGGGCCGCGTTGCCGAACTGCTGGGCATGCTGGCTGTGGTGTTGAGCGCCGCGCTGTCGATGGTGCTTGGCCTGCGCACGCGCTGGGCCGTGGCCACCTGGCCCGCGCGCGCCACCGTCGGCGTGCTGGCGCTGGGGTTCGTGGCGCAGGTGGTGGATGGCCACCGCGTGCTGACCACGCCCGCCTGGGCCGTGTGGCCCATCGTGCTGGCGCTGCATGGGTGGATGCTGTGGCAGACCGATCGCTGGCAGGCGGCGGACGCTGAGGGCCCGTCCGCCCACAGCGCGCCGCGCTTCGGCTGGTTCCACGCCGCCACGGCCTGGCTCGTGACCTTGCTGCTGGCCGACTGCCTCTGGTCCGGCATCGGCAAGGCCGAGCTGTGGCGCACCTCGTGGGCCGGTGTGGTCCTGCTGGTCAGCGCGATTGCGGTGCTGATGCTGCTCGCGCTGTGGGCGGGCCGTGGCAACCAGCCTGCGGCACGCGCGGCGCTGCCCTGGCCGCTGAACCCCCATGCCGAGGCTTACTACTGGTTGGCGGCCCTGCCCCTTGCGGTGCTGGTGTTCGGGGGCGCGCTGCTGGCCGCCGTGCATTCGTCCGGACATACGGCGCCGCTGCCTTACATCCCGCTGCTCAACCCCACCGACCTGACCCTGGCGCTTGCGCTGGGCGGCCTGGTGTTCTGGCGGCGCGTGCTGCTCGCAGCGCTGCCGCCCCCGGCCCGCTCGGGCGGGCTCACCGGGCGCCATGCGCTGGTGGCCTTGGCGCTGCTCGCGTTCATCGTGATCAACACCGTGTGGCTGCGCGTGGCCCACCACTTCTTTGGCGTGCGCTGGGATGCGTCGGCGCTGTTCAACAGCTTCGTGGTGCAGACCGGCTACGCCATCCTGTGGACGCTGCTGGCGCTCAGCATGATGGTGCTGGCACACCGCCGCGTGCAGCGGCCGCTGTGGCTGGTGGGCGCGGGCCTGCTGGGCGTGGTGGTGGTCAAGCTGCTGCTGATCGATCTGTCCAACGCGGGGGGTGCCGAGCGCATCATTGCCTTCATCGCGGTGGGTGTGCTGATGCTGGTGGTGGGCTACTTTACGCCTTTACCTCCAAAGTCGCCACCCAAGGCGGACGCCCCTGCGGAGCCTGTCGCGCCACCGCTGGCGCCATCGCAACCAGAAACACTGCCATGAAGAAGCCTGTCGCCCTGAACCTGCCCCTGGTGCTGGCCGCCGCCGCCCTGTCCCTGTGCACCGGCGTGGCCCAGGCGGCGGCCGATGCCAACAGCCCTGCGGCCTACGCCATCCGCGTTCCTGTCACGCTGGCGGCCGATGCGCCGCTGCAGCGCGTGATGCTGCCCGCCGAGGTGCTGGTGCGCCTGCAAAGCCCGGGCTATGCCGATGTGCGCCTCTTCAACGGCGCGGGCCAGCCCGTGCCGATGGCCCTGGCCGGTGTGGCGGCGGCCAGCGCGCCCGAGGAATTGGTGACCTTGCCCGCCTATCCCATCCTGGGCGCCGCGAGCACAGGCACGGCCGGGTTGGAAGGCCTGTCGCTGCGCATCGAGGAGCGCCAGGGCCAGCGTGTGGTGCAGATCGACACGGCCGCCACGACCACCACGGCAGGCCCTGCCACCCCGCAGGCCGTGCGCGGCGCGCTGCTCGACGCGCGCAATGTGCAGCTGCCCGTGGCCCGCATGGCTCTGGACGTGGATCTGCCTGCGGGCCAACCCGTGACGTTCCGGGTGCAGGCCAGCAAGGACCTCAAACATTGGCAGCCACTGGCCGAGACCGTGCTCTACCGTGCCGACGCGGCAGCGGCGCCCACGGCACCAGGCCGCCTGGGCAACGAGCAGATCGACCTGCAGCGCGCCGACCTGAAGGGCCACTACCTGCGCGTGACCTGGGGCGACGCCGCCGTGACCCTGCGCGGCGCCACGCTGGCCACCTCGCGCAGCACGGGCCCGCGCGAGCGCGTCAGCGCCAGCATGGCCACGCCCGCCCTGGCCAACCCGCGCGAGCTGGTGTTTGCGCTGCCGTTTGCCACGCCGGTCGCGGCGCTTGCCATCACGCCGCCCGGCAGCAATGTGCTGATTCCCGTGCGCGTGCTGGGCCGCAACCACCGCGAGCAGCCCTGGTCGCCACTGGCCAGTGCCGTGGTCTACAAGATGGCAACCGGCGGCAAGGAGCAGGCCAGCGGGCCCGTGGAGCTGGGCGGTGCCTCAGTGCGCGAGATCAAGATCGAAGCCGACCCCAAGACCCCCGGTTTTGCTGCAGCGCCCGCTTTGGCGCTGCAGTTCGAGCCCGCGCAGCTGGTGTTCCTGGCCAGCGGACAGGGGCCCTTCACGCTGGCGGCGGGGCTGCCCGGGGCCACGGCGGCGGCCAGCGCCTTCCTGCCCCTGGCCAGCCTGGTGCCGGGCTACCAGCCCGCGCAGGAGAACACCCTGCCCGTGGCGCTGGCCGATGTGGCCCGGGCCGACATCACCGGCGGCAAGCCCGCAGACGGCGCGCTGGTGCCCGTTGCGGCGGCCAGCGGCGGCATCTCCATGCGCAGCACCGTGTTGTGGGGCGTGCTGCTGGCGGGCGTGGCGGCACTTGGGCTCATGGCCTGGCTGCTGCTGCGGCAAACCAAACAGGCGGGCGCTCAGGCCCCGGCTGCGCCGACCGATGCCCCATGACGAAGCGCGGCGCCGGTGATGGCCCGTTTGGCGCAGGCCCGCAGTGGGCTATTTGGCGCTGAGCCACCACAGCCGCGCCAACCGTCGCACAATGCGCAGACATGCCGCCATTGCCGTCCCACGAAAGCACGCGCAGCGTTGCGCCCCCGCCCTCCCCTGATGCCCCGGACCTGAGCCCGGGCGCCCCGCCGCAAAGCGATGCGGCTGCAGACCGTGCCGCGCGTGCGGATCTGGCGCATGGCACCGAAGAGTCCGTCGCCGCCCAGTTGGGAGACAGCGCAGCGCTGAACCAGGCGGCTTCGCTCTCACCGTTTGCGCCCTTGTCGGTGCCCGTGTTCCGCATGCTCTGGATCACCTGGGTGGCGGCCAACACCTGCATGTGGATGAACGACGTGGCGGCCGCCTGGCTCATGACCACGCTCACCACCTCGCCCGTGCTGGTGGCGCTGGTGCAGACCGCTTCCACGCTGCCCGTGTTCCTGCTGGGCCTGCCCAGCGGTGCGCTGGCCGACATCCTGGACCGGCGCCGTTACTTCATCGCCACGCAGTTCTGGGTCGCGGCCGTGGCGCTGGTGCTGTGTGTGGCCATCCTGGCCGGAGGCATGACGGCGCCGCTGCTGCTGGCGCTCACCTTTGCCAACGGCATCGGCCTGGCCATGCGCTGGCCGGTGTTTGCGGCCATCGTGCCGGAGCTGGTCAGCCGCCCGCAGCTGCCCGCAGCACTGGCGCTCAACGGCGTTGCCATGAACGCCTCGCGCATCATCGGCCCGCTGCTGGCGGGCGCCATCATCGCCAGCGCGGGCAGCGCCTGGGTGTTTGTGCTCAACGCTGTGCTGTCCATCCTCTCGGGCCTGGTCATCATGCGCTGGAAGCGGGTGCACACACCCAGCCCGCTGGGCCGCGAGCGTCTGACCAGCGCCATGCGCGTGGGCCTGCAGTTCGTGCGCCAGTCGCCGCGCATGCGGGCCGTGCTGTGGCGCATCTCCATCTTCTTTCTGCACGCCACCGCGCTGCTGGCCCTGCTGCCGCTGCTGGCCAAAGGGCTCGAAGGCGGCGGCGCGGGCACCTTCACGCTGCTGCTGGCCAGCATGGGCGCGGGGGCCATTACCGCCGCTATGTTCTTGCCGCGCCTGCGCCAGGCCATGGCGCGCGATGTGCTGGTGATACGCGGCACGGCGCTGCAGGCCGCCGCCACGGGCGTGATGGCCGTGGCGCCCAATGTGTACGTGGCCGTGCCCGCGATGTTCGTGGCTGGCATGGCGTGGATCACCACGGCCAACTCGCTGTCGGTGTCTGCCCAGCTCGCGCTGCCCAACTGGGTGCGCGCGCGTGGCATGTCCATCTACCAGATGGCCATCATGGGCTCCACCGCGCTGGGCGCCGCCGTGTGGGGCCAGGTGGCCACGCTCACCGATGTGCATGTGAGCCTGGGCATTGCCGCCGCCACCGGCGTGGTGGCCATGCTGCTGGTGCAGCGCCTGGTGGCCGACCGCAGCATGGAGGAAGACCTGAGCCCCTCGCGCGCCTTCAAGGCCCCGGTGGCCGACACACCGCCCGGATCAGGGCACCTGGTGGTCACCATCGAATACTTCATCGACCCCGCCCGCGCCGCTGAATTCCGCGCCGTGATGCAGGAAAGCCGCCGCAGCCGTCTGCGCCAGGGCGCCCTGGGCTGGCAGCTGCTGCACGACATCAGCCAGCCCGCGCGCTATGTGGAGCGCATCGAGGACGAGTCGTGGACCGAGCATCTGCGCCGCTTTGACCGCGTGACGGCCTCGGACGTGGCGCTGCGGGACCGCAAGCTGGCGTTTCATGTGGGCGATGCGCCGCCCCGGGTGACGCGCTGGGCGGTGGAGCAATGAGGGGCCTCCCCGGGTAGCTATAAATCACCCGCACATGCCGCTGGTGCAGACAATGCGGTAGCCCGAAAAAAGGGAACACACGATGGTGTTCCCTTTCAATAGGAGCGTGCAACGCCCCGAAGCCAATGAGCGGCTGTTGGATCAGTCGGGCGAACCGGCCCAGATATCGGAACGCAAGCCCGCATCTGCACCCACGGCAGCAGACTTCGCGCTCGTCGCCTTTGCCGTGACGTCGGTCACGGAGACGGAGACCGGGCGCAGCGCGTCGCCGCCGGAAACTTCACGCGAAGTCACACAAAACCAATCGCCTGGCATCGCCAAGATCACTGTGCCAGCATCACTTTCGCGCCCTGGATTGCGGCCCAGCCATCCTGCAGTATTTATCCGGACGGGTTTACCGCTAGCGTCGATAGATGTGGAATTCCAGTCGTCGTTGCTTCCGGTGGAGTTGTCGCTGAATCGGATCACCAGCGTGGGGTTGGAGTCGACAGCCTTGCCTTCTGCCAGGACGACGAACACTTTGCTGCCGTCCGGCAACGTCTTCCCACCTACGCCCACAATCGTGCACGCTGCTGTCGGCGTGTTCTGCGATTGCACTGCGTTCGTGCTGATATTGAGCAGTTCAGCATGCGCACCAGCAGCCATCACCAAACCCAAGCTCATCCCCAAAACGCTCTTCAAAATACCGTGTCGCATGCTGCGATCCTCTCATTGTTAATAACAAACACGATCTGTGCTGGGGCACAGACCTCCTCCCTGTCTTCGGCGCTGGAACAGAACAACTGCCATCGCCATGACGCCACCATGGCACCGCAATGAAGCCCATGCCGACGCAGGCCTGGCAGGTTCGGCGCCCCTGCACTCCGCTGTCAAAAGCGGCGGCTTTGTGCCATCCGTGTGCTTCGCGCGGTTCTTGGCCGGCGGAAGTGTTACGGCGGCGATAGGCCCTTGGTCGCCCAGTGAGCCACTACCTGCCGAAGACGAGCGCAGATTCTCAAGGGCCAATCTGGTATTGGTGCCGTTGACTTTGTAGTCTTCTGTAAATGCACCCGGCCCGCAGGAATGGCTGTTTACAGGTGGTCTTGCAACGTCTGCACGTGGGGCGATGCGGGTGGCTTAGTGGCTTCGTTTCTCGAGTGCCTCTTACAACGCGTCACAAAAACTCCATCGGTTTCACCATCCTGCTCCGGGGCATGTGGGGCTGGCCATTGCTGCATGGCATCAGCCAGTCCGCTCGGTTTGTGGAACGCATCCGCGAGGAAGCCCGGACGGAACACCTGCTGTGCTTTGATCGGGTGACGGCGTCTGACGTGGCGCAGCGGGGCCAAACGCTGGGGCTTTATAGGGGATGCGCCGCCGAGGGGGACAAGGTGGGCGTTGGCGGCCGTGGGCTGGGTTTTTGTGCGATTTGAGATTGTTTTGGTCGCCAGCGCTTGTGGGGTAAGCGCTATAAGCTATAAATTTTGCAGCATTGTGGCTCGCCTCACCCCGCCCTTCGGGCTGAACGCCCCCGGCCAGTGCGACTCGGTTGAAAATCCCGGCCCATGACCTTCATTTTTCAGATGCTCTACCAAGTGCATCCGCTGCTTCCACTCGCGTGTTTGATCGTGCTGGGGAACGGGGTTCTCGCCCCCGCTATCTATTGCGCCGCGCGCGGTATCCCCCGTATGACATCACGAAGATCTGGTCGTTGGCCAAGCACGGCCAGATCGGCGCGAGATATTCCGTGATCTCGTGGGCCGCATTTGCCTCAGCGTCGGTCTTGGTTCTTGTTCTGTATGGGGTGAGATGAACCTATGAATCTCCTCGCGCGCTCCCGCCTGCTGCTTTCTTTCCTGTGTATCGTCCCCTGCGTCCACGCCGCCTCCGACCCAGCCCTGCTCGGCTGCTGGCGCGCTGCCAAGATTGTGCTGACCACCCCCGATGGCGAAAAGGCCGAAGACACTTCCGGCCGCTGCACTCTGCAGTTCAAGGAAGATCAGTTCGAATCGACCTGCAAGACCGCCAGCGGGACAGCCACTACCACGTACCGTTACCAGGTCGTCCGCTCCCAGGTGTATGCGGCCACCATGGCGGGCAGCACTTTCAGGACGGAGATGGTGGGCTCGACGCGCGAGTACGAGTACCGCATCACGGGCGATCACCTGCGCACTGTGACCGTGCCCCCAGCCATGGCGTTCGCGGCGGCGGCTGCGGCCCAGCGGGTGGAAACCGAAGCGGCAAGGGCGCCGTGCCCGTGAACCCCGGCGGCCAACCACTGGGCGTAGGTTCGCAGAGGGGTTGAGAGTTTGCTATTAATATAATAGCTATTGGCGCTTGCTGAATAAGCGCTGGCGGCTAAAATCATCCAACAATCATCGGGGCCACAACGCCCACAGACGCAGGTTCTGCTTCAGGCGCCCGGCGATGTCGCCCGCTTCCGGGCCCCAGCCAGTGAAGAAGTCTGCACGCACCGCCCCCAGGATGGCGCTGCCCGTGTCCTGCGCCAGCACCATGCGATTGAGCTGTACCTGCGGGCCGCTGGAGGCCAGCCAGACGGGTGTGCCGTACGGGATGCTCTGGCGGTCCACGGCGATGGAGCGGCCGGGGGTGAGCGGTACACCCTGGGCGCCGCGCGGGCCGAAGCCTGCGTCCAGCGGGTTCAGAGTCTCCTCGCGAAAGAACACGTAGCGCGGGTTGGTCCACATCAGCTCGTTGGTGCGCTGGGGGTTGGCGGCCAGCCAGGCGCGGATGCCGGGCCAGGTGGCGTCGCGGGTGTAGCCCTGGTCCAGCAGCCAGCGGCCGATGCTTTGGTAGGGCTGGTCGTTGGTGCCCGCGTAAGCCACGCGCACCAGCGACACCGTGCCGTCTGCCTCGGCGATGCGCAGGCGGCCCGAGCCCTGGATGTGCAGCACCATCGATTCCACCGGGTCGCGCAGCCAGGCGATGGCGCGGCCCGCGAGCGCGGCCTGCGCTTCCGGCAGGGTCTCGATCTGCTGGCGCGTGTACCAGGGCTTGCGGGCCCCAAGGCTGGTTGGTACGCGGTAGATGGGCACGGTAAACCCATTGCCTGGCTGGCGGGTGGCCTCCATCATCGGCTCGTAGTACGCGGTGAGCAGGCCTTCGGGGTTGCCGTCGGTTGCTTCAACGCGGTAGGGCTGCAGGCGGGCGATGAGCCACGCGCGTTGCTCGTCGGCGGTGGCAATGCTGAGCTGGCGCACTTCGCTGCACAGCGCGGTGAAGGGGGGCTGGGGGCGTTCGCAGCTCTTGATCCAGGCGTTCCAGGCCTCGTGCAACGCATCGTCGGCAAAGCCCGGCAGCTCGGCCCAGCGCACGGGAATCCAGCGGCTTTTGGGCTGTGACATCGGTGGCGGCAGCGGGCCGGTGTCGCCGGGCAGCACCACGGTGCTGGGCGGTGGTGGCGCGGGGATGGCCCCGGGGCGGGAGGGGCTTGGGGCAGGGGGCGTGGAGCAGGCGGCCAGCGTTCCTACAATCAGCGCCGTCAAAGCAACGCGCAGGAGTGTCAATTTCATGGGGCTGATTTTGCTTGAAGCGCTGCTGGCGCTGGTGTTGCTGGTGGCCATCGTCTGGTGGACGATGTTCTCGGGCCGCAAGGGTGGCGAGCTGCAGCCGCCGCCGCAGGAGCCTTTGCCTCCACCGCCAGCGGCATCCCCCGAGGCTGCTCCCCCATCACCTCCGGCGCAATGACCTTGCCCGCGTGCGGGCAGCGGGCCCAGGCGGCTTCGTCCTACAGCCAGGGTGCCGCTGTGCCGATGGTGCCCCGGCCCGGCTGCAGCCACGATGGCGATGAGCTGGGCGCACCCCATGCCTAGGCCCACCACAGGCCATGCGGCACGCGATCGGAAGTCCCGAAGCGTCCAGCTCCGTTGAATCTTTCAAGGAGCACCACCATGCGCAAACACATTCTTCTCGGCGCCACCGCCGTCATCGTTCTGGCCACTGGCTGTGCCAGCATGGACGACACCCAGCGCCGTACGGCCACCGGGGCCGGCGTGGGCGCGCTGGCAGGCGCCGTCATCGGTTCGGCCACCGGCGGCAGCGCTGGCACCGGGGCAGTGGTAGGTGCCGGTGTGGGGGCCCTGGGCACCTACATCTGGTCGCAGAACATGGAGCGCCAGAAGCGCGAGATGGAGCAGGCCACGCGAGGCACCGGCATCGGCGTGACGCAGACCGCCGACAACCAGCTCATGCTCAACATCCCCAGCGACATTTCGTTTGCCGTGGGCCGTTCGGACATCCAGCCCAATTTCGCGCCCGTGCTCGACCAGTTCGCTGCCGGGCTGCGCAACAACCCCAACACCGATGTCCGCATCGTCGGCCACACCGACAACACCGGCAGCGACGCCATCAACAACCCGCTCTCGATGGACCGCGCTGCCAGCACGCGCAGCTATCTCACGGGGCGGGGCGTGGATGGGCGCCGCATCGCCATCGATGGAATGGGGGAGCGGTATCCCATCGCCACGAACGAGTCGGCCGACGGCCGGGCGCGCAATCGGCGCGTTGAGATCTTTGTGGGCGAGCGCCCACGCGGGTAAGCAACCACGCCCGAGAGGGCGTGGGGTGGGCGCGCAGAGCCCTACTTCTCTGTGCGCAGCAGGTTGGCCAGCTCTACGGCCGACTTGACCTGCATCTTGTCGAACACGCGTGAGCGGTGCACCTCCACCGTGCGCACGCTGATATCGAGCTGGTCAGCAATCAGCTTGTTGGGCAGGCCCGCCACCACGAGGTCCATCACATCGCGCTCGCGGTCCGTCAGATCGCGCAGGCGCACCTGCAGGTCGCTGCGCTCACGCAGTTGCGCCAGGCGCTCGGCCGATTTGGCCAGCGCCTGCTCAACACGGTCTACCAGCGCGTTGTCGGAAAACGGTTTTTCGCAGAAATCAAACGCACCCCGCTTGACGGTGTCCACGGCAGTGGGCACGTCCGCGTGGCCGGTCAGGAAGATCACCGGCATGGTGGCCAGGTCACCGCGCACCGCCAGCAGGTCGAACAGCGCCAGGCCGCTCATGCCGGGCATGCGCACGTCCAGCAGCAGGCAGCAGGGCTGGCGCTGCGCGGGCCGGCTTGAGAGCATGGCGTCAAAGGCCTCGGCACTTTCAAAGGACTCGCTGAATAGCCTGCGCGAACGCAACAGCCACGCCAGCGCTTCGCGCACGCTGGCGTCGTCGTCCACGATGTACACGGTGGCGTTGGTGGTGGGCTCCATGGTTTAACTCGGTTAACTAGTGCATTGTCGGTTACGCGCGGTCGACGCAACCGGCGCGACCTGGGCGGGAGCCGCCCCGCCGCGCCAGCGGCGTACCCCTTCCCGCGCGCAGCGCGAGAGAAGGGGGGAAGCGACGTAGTCGCTCAGGGGCTTGTTGCTGGTAGCGTGAAGGTAAACACCGTACCACGCGGTTCATGGGGCGCAAATCCGAGAAAACCGCCATGCTGCTCGATCACCGTGCGGCACATGCTCAGCCCCAGACCCATGCCCTCGGGGCGGGTGGTGAAAAACGGGGTGAAAAGCCTTTCGGCTACGTCCTGGGGAATGCCCGATCCCAGGTCGGTCACCGCAAACTCGATCCAGCCGCTGTGCTGGTTCGACGCCGCACGCCGCACCCGAATGTCCAGAATGCGCGTGGGTAGGGCGGGGTCGTCCATGGCCTGCATGGCATTGCGCGCCAGGTTGAGCAGCACCTGCTCGACCATGGTGCGGTCGCACAACACGGGGGGCAGGTGGGGCTCCAGCGAGGTGTTCACGCGCACCCCCAGCTTGCGTGCCTGCAGGCTCACCAGTGGCAGGATGGCATCGAGCAACTGCTGCGCGTACACCGCTTCGCGCGCCTGGTCGCGGCGGCGCACAAAGTCGTGGACGCTCTTGATGACCTTGCCTGCGCGCTCGGCTTGCCGTGCAATATGTTGCATGGCCATGCGCACATCCTGCAGCTGCTCGGCATGGGCAGCGGCGCCTGCGCCCTGCTCTGCCGGTGTGGGCGCCTCCAGCAGGTTGATGGAGCCGGTGGCATAGCTGGAAATGGCGGCCAGGGGCTGATTGAGTTCGTGGCTCAGCAGCGAGGCCATTTCGCCGACGGTGGCCAAGCGGGCGGTGGCCTGCAGCCGCTCTTGTGACGCCCGCGACAGCTCTTCCACCCGCCGCTGCTCGCTGATGTCGAGGAACGCGCTCATCCAGCCCGTGTGCAGGCCCTGGGCGTTGATGAGCGGGGCCTCGATGATCAGCACAGGGAAGCGGGTGCCGTCCTTGCGCATGAATTCGGACTCGAAACCCTCGCGCGGCGGCATGGTGCCCGCAAAGCGGATGGCCTGGCGCTGGCGATACTCCTCCACCCTCTCGGGGGGCCAGTAGGGCGCGGTCACGCTTTGGCCCAGCAGCTCCGGCGCGCTGAACCCCACCATGGCGCAGAAGGCCGGGTTGACATAGGTGATGCGGCCTTCCAGGTCGCGGGCGCGCAGGCCTGTGACCAGCGAGTCCTCCATGGCCTTGCGAAACGCCAGCGCGTCGGCCAGATCGCGTTCGGCGCGCAGGCGCCTGCGGTTGTCGCGCACCAACACCACCATCACGGTGACCAGCGCAATCGACATGGCGGTGACCAGCGCGGTCAGCACGTTGGGGAACAGGCTGGGCGCGCTGTGCCAGGTGTCCATGCGCAGCACCAGGGTGCTGCCGGGCAGATCCAGCAGGTGCGTGGCCGTGAACATGCGCGAGCCGCGGCGCGCGGCGCCCAGCACGGCCAGCCGGGTGCCGTCGGCCTCGGTGAACGAGGCCTCCTGGCTACGCGTGAGGTTGTGCGCCACCAGGTTGATCAGCACGTCCTGCAGCGAATATGTGACCACCAGGAAACCCGTGCTGCGCCCGCCCGAGGTGAGCGGCAGGCACAGCTCCATCATCTCCGAGCCCAGCCCGTCGCCGTGGGGCTGAAAGTAGCTGCTTGAATAGGCTGGGCTGCTCAGGCGGCGTGCGTTGGCACAGGCAATGGCGGCGTCGGACTGGTTACCCTCGCGCAGCCGGGCGTCCCAGGCCACGGGGCGGTAGGGCGACTGGGCATGGGTGCGTACCCGCAGGTCGGCATCGCGCCACTCGATGCGCACGAGCTCCCGCCGGTTGCGCAGCAGCTCGGCTGCATCGACCTCCCAGGCCAGCTGGCCCGGGTCGCCTGCGTGCAGGGCCTGCAGGCTTTGCAGGTTGCGCGTAAGCGCCACGCGGATGTCGGACACCGCGTCGGCCGTGTCACGCTCCAGGCGCGACTGCACCTGACTGGCCTCGTAGCGCCCCGCAAGCCACACCATGGTGGCGAGCATGGAGATCACCAGGGCTACCAGCAGGGTCCACAGCGACCAGCGCCGCCATGCGCCGCGCCAGCGTCTGAAGAGTGTGCGCTGCTGCGGGATCTTCACAGGACGCGGTGCGACAAGGCGGGCAACTGCAGGCGAATGTCGCGCAGGCGCTGCGGGTCCACCACACCCGACACCACGCCCGCCAGTTGGTCCTGCTGGGCGAGCACGGTGCCCCAGGGGTCCACCAGCATGCTGCGGCCCCAGGTGTGCCGCCCGTTTTCGTGCACACCGCCCTGTGCGGGCGCCAGCACATACGCCAGGTTTTCCACGGCGCGGGCGCGCAGCAACAGCTCCCAGTGCGCCTGGCCGGTGGTGTGGGTGAACGCGCTGGGCACGAGCAGCAGGTCTGCACCCGCGCTGGCGTGGGCGCGGTACAGCTCGGGAAAGCGCAGGTCGTAGCACACCGAGAGGCCCACGCGCCAGCAGTGGCCGTCGCGCGATGGCAGCTCGAACTGCACGGGGGTGTTGCCCGCTTCGATGACCCGGCCTTCGTGGAACTGCTCGCGCCCGTTGTCAAAGTAGAAAAGGTGAATCTTGTCGTAGCGTGCCACGCAGTCGCCAGCGGGGTTGAACACCAGGGTGGTGTTGCGCACGCGGTCGGGTGTGGTGGCCACCAGCGGCAAGGTGCCCCCCACAATCCACATCTGCAGCTCGCGTGCCGCGCTGGCCAGAAAGTCCTGAATGCGGCCCTCGCCCGGTGCTTCGCGCAGGGCGAGCTTGTCGGTGTCCTTGTGGCCCATCACGCAGAAGTATTCGGGCAGCACGGCCAGCTCGGCACCTGCGCTGGCGGCCTGCTCCAGCAGGGCGCGTGCAGCGCGCAGATTGTCGTCGAGCCGGGTGCAGGACACCATCTGGATCGCAGCAACTTTCATCATGACGGTTCTCCGGTGCGGGGTGCGCTGGGGCGTGTGGGCGTGCCGGTTGCAGGGCCTGCCTCGCGGTTGCGGCGGGCCACGCGCACCACGCGGGGGTCCGTCCAGGTGCCATCGATGCGGAACTCCTGCGTGGCCGCCTCGATCAGCGGGCCGCGCAGAAATACCTGGGCCAGGAAGCTGCCCAGCCCAATGACCGGGTTGATGGCTGTGGCCACCAGGGACGCGGTCATGGCGTTGATCTCGGGCACCACCACCACGCGCAGGTCCTGGGTTTCCTGGTCGATGTTGGCGCTGCCCTCCATCAGCACGGCGGCGTTGACGCCCTTCATCTGCAGATTGTTCGTGGTGGCCACGCCCTGCTCGATGCGCACATCGCCCCGGACAAAGTCGAACGCAAAACCCTCGCTGAACACGTCGCGGAAGTCGAGCGTCAGGCGGCGTGGCAGCGATTGCAGGCTCAGCACGCCCAGCAGCTTGGCCAGGCCCGGGTCGGCCTTGAGGAACTGGCCGGACTCCACGTTCAGGTTGATCTGCCCGGTCATGCTGCGGTAGTCAGGGCTGAACGGCGCGCCGATCCAGGCCACCTGCCCTTCCATGCGGCCCTTGCCACGCCGGACCACATTGGCCATGCCCATGCGGCCCAGCAGGTCGCCCGAGTCGCGGATGTCCAGCTTGAAGTTGAGCACCGTGCGCCGCTCCGGTGTGCGAGGCCCCACCCCTGCAGTGTTCAGCACCGCCCAGTTGCCGTTGGCAGTGAAGTTCGCCTCGGGCGCCAGGATATTGAATTTGGAGAGGCGCCATTCGCGCTGCGTGCCATCTCCGCCCCGGTTCTGCGCTTCTATCTCCACACGCCCGAGGCGTTTGCCGCGCAGTTCAAAGTCATCCACCACGATGTCCAGCGCGGGCAGGGCGCCGGGCTGCTCGTCCAGCAGGGCCTCGACCTGGGTGACGTCGCTCTGGGGCATGTTCACGCGCGAGAGCCGCGCAAACAGGCGCCCGTTGGGGTGTTCGGCGCCGCCTGGCTGGCGGTATTCCAGATAGCCGTTGAGTTCCGTGGCGTCGAGGTTGGCACGCCAGGTGGTGCCGTCCCGCAGCGCGCCGGCCACGATGTTGTGCAGGGTGCGACCCTGCAACGTGAGTTCGCGGGCGCGCAAGGCCAGTGTGGTGGGCAGGTAGTCCTGCGCCGTGCTGGGCGTCCCCGTTGAGCCTGGCGATCCGGGTGCGGTTGCGGGGCGTGCAGCGGGTTCGCTGCCGGTTGCCTGGGTCAGCACGTCTTCCCAGGCATCCACATCGAGCTTGCCCTGGCTGATGTTGGCCGCCACACCCTGCGCGGGCACCGGGGCGGATTCCCCGCCCGACAGGCCGATGCCGATGGCACCGCGCAGCACCCGGGCCTGGGGCCCGCCCAGATCCCGAATGTAAGTGGCCGAGCCCAGTGCGCCCAGGTCCAGCGTGATCTGATCGCGCAAAGGCGGGGCGTCGGTGCCATTTCCAGCCTGCGTAAGGCCCACCAGCGATTCGCGGGCCACCTGGGTTTCAAACCGCATTGGCAGGCTGCTTTCGGCCGTCTTGCCCAGCGGGGCGGGCAGCGCCAGCGCCAGCCCCTGCAGGCTGGTGGTGACCTGCACCTCCGGCACGCCACGGCGAAACGCGAGCGCCATGGAATACGTGGTGCTGCCCGTGGCGCGGCGCGCCAGCTGCGAGAGCATGCCCAGTTGTGATGCCTGCTGCAGCCCTTCGGCCGTGGCGGTGCCCTGTGCGCGAAGCTGCACGGCCGATTCGGTGGCCGGGGCATTGGAGGGCAGAGCGCGCATGCCGCCCTCCAGCCGCACAGGCCCTCCCAGTGCCTGGGCCTGCACGGTATTGAGCGAAAAACCGCCTTCGGTGAACTGCACCACGCCCCGCACCCGGCTCAGCGTCGGGGTGTCGGGGGTAATGCGCAGTTCGTTGCCCGCCAGCGTGACGCTGCCCTGGACCTTGGATTTTTCGATGTCGCTGATCGGCAAAGTCAGGCGCAACTTGAAGTCTGCGTTGCCGGTGCCGCTGGCCTGCTCCAGTGCATTGCCGGTCATCCGGCCCAAAGGCGACGTGTTCATGAGCGTGAGCAGCTCGGTCAGCGGCCCCCGGGCATCGGCACTGACACCCACCACGGTATGGGAGAGGTCTGGAATCTTGGCGTCCACCTTCGACAGGCGCAGGCCCGGGCGTCCCGCAAAACTGCCACTGGCGCCGCGCACCTGCATGGAGGAGCGTTCAAAGATCAGCTCTCCCGCCAGCTCCGTCAATGCAGGCCATGGCAACGTATTGGCCGGTTGCAGCTGCGTGGGGACGTAGGCGTAGGTGACATCCTTCACGCGGGCTGCGATGCGAAATTCGCCTTGTTTGGGGTCGTCGAAAGGCAGGTGGTGCAGATCCCCCTTGACGCGGAACTGCACGTTGCTCGCGCTGCCCGCCACCACGGCGTCGCGCACATAGTGGCGCGACTCCTGGGGGATGGACAGCGGCAGGTAGCGGTGCACACGGGTCCCGTCCGCCCGGTTCAGGGTGCCTGTGAGGTCCAGCACCCCCGGAAAGCGAGAGCGGTGTGCCACCTTGCCCGCATCGCTGGTATGCCAAGTGGCCCGGGCCTCGCCCTGGGCGTCGGCATTGGCAAACTGCACATCGGTGGCCTGCACGGCGATGCGGTCGCCATCGAGTTGCCAGCGCACATCGGCGCTGAGCCGGTCCAGCGGCAGCACCGGGTCTTCGAACACGCCGGGCAGCACCAGCGCGCCGGAGGCAATGGTCAGCGCTGCCTTGCCGCCCGCCTGGGTCATGTCGATGTCCACCGTGGCACCCCGCAGGCCCAGTTGGGTGGAAGCGCTGGCGGGAGTGTCGCCTGCCAGCGCCAATCCGCGAATGCGCCCGCGTACTTGATACTGCTGTAGGTTTTCGAGAGGGCCTTTCCAGGTGGCCTGGATCTCGTCCACGAGCCCGTGGGGTGAATAGGTGCGCACGGCCTCATGTGCCGTGGCGCCCAGGGGCAGGCGGCTGGCGACCTGCGCCAGGGCAGCCAGGTCCAGGCGGTCGGCGCGGAACTCGCCTTGCGCGGGTGCCTTGCCGGCCGCCGCCGTGTGCACAAGCCGGACGTTGCCTCCGGGCCAGGTGAGACCATCGTCCGTCCTGAATTGCAGCGCCTGGGTCGAGAATTCGAACCCCCCGTTCAGTCGGCGTCCACCCAGCCGCCCCTGAATGGACGGCAGCACCAGCGCCTGTAAGCCTGCACCCAGTGTGGCATTGACATCGGCCAGCGCCAGGTCGGCTGTGCCGCCCACAACCTGCCCGCGCTGCACATCGGCCCAGGCTCGCAGCGCGCCCCGGCCCTGTGCGATATCCACGCCCACATCGGCATGGTGACGCAGCCGCGAGACGTCCACCCGGGAAAAGTCGGCGAAGACCTGCCCATTCCAGTGTTTCCAGTTGCCGTCGCGCGCGCGCAGCAAGGGGGCGCGGAACAGCCCCGTCACCGTGAAGCGGTCTCCCCAGGCTTCGGGCGGCGTGGCATCCAGCCGCATGTGGTGGTGCCAGTTGCCGTTGCGCAAGAGCAGGTCCACCTTCTCCAGCGCAAGCTCCGGGGCGCCGCGCTGCTCATCGGTCCAGCGCACCGTGCCACCCCGGATGAACACCTCGCCCTGTGAAAACAGCCAGTCGGCGGCGGCGTTGTCCTCGCCCTGCTGCTGGGAGAAATCCAGACCCGCCACCTGGATGCGGCCGTCCGCAGTGCGGCGCACATCCAGCTCGGGCTCTTCGATGTACAGCTGCTCGAACCCGCCCTTGAGCAGGGAGCGCGGCGACAGCGCCACCACCACCCGTGGAAGGCGCAGGGCAGAGCGGCCGGCAGCGTCCAGCAGGGTGACATCCGAGAGTTCAATGGAAGGGATCAGGCCTTCGGTGTGCGCCGCGATGGCACCGATCTGGACAGGAACCCCCAGCGCCCGTGCGGCATGCGCCTCCAGCTGTGGGCGGAAATCACCGATTCGCGGCACAATCCAGCCATGAAGGGCCCCCCACGCGATGGTCAGCAGCAGCCAGAAGGCCAGCAGCAAGCCCAGCGACCACCGCGCGAGACCTGCCACAATTTTCAGCAGGCGGGTGGGGTGCGTGGTGGGATCGATCATGGTGGGATTGAATGTGGCAGGAATTATGACCCGCAGGCTTAGCGCGGGTTCACTACAAACCAGTGTTCTTATGTACGCAGCGTTGCGCTGCGGCTGCCATGTCGATCCCGTATCCTGAATCCCCCTGCAATCCCTCCGCGACCTTTGTTCACGGGGCCGCGCACTCGCGTTTCTATCAGCGCCTGCATCGCCGTTACGAGGCTGACCTGCTGCTCCTGCCGCCCGGTGTTCCCCGGTGGCCCCGCATGGAGCAGGCCTACGACGCGCTGCGCGCACGCGGTTGTGACACGGGCACCGCGCTCCGGGTGCTGCGCCAGCTGGTCATGGAGCGGCTGATCCAGATGGATTGCGAGGCGCAGGCTCCGCTGGCGGACATTACCAGCGCGGTCACCGAGCTGGCCGAGCTGGCGCTGGACAGGGCCTGCCAACACGCCCGCCAGGAGCTGGACGAGCGCCACGGCGCGCCGCGCGGGCCGGACGGCCAGCCCGTGCAGCTGTGGATCATCGGCATGGGCAAGCTCGGTGCCCGCGAACTGAACGTCTCCAGCGACATCGACCTGATCTACGTGTACGAGCACGATGGCGAAACGGCGGGCACGGCTGATGGCCGGGGGCGCATCTCGAACCACGAATACTTTGCACGTGCGGTCAAGGCCATCTACAGCCTGGTGGGCGACACCACCGAACACGGATTTGTGTTCCGCGTAGACCTGGCGCTGCGCCCCAATGGCAACTCCGGCCCGCCTTCGGTCTCGTTGTCGGCGCTGGAGGAATACCTGCAGCTGCATGGGCGCGAGTGGGAGCGTTTTGCCTGGCTCAAGAGCCGGGTGGTGGCACCGCGTGATTGCATTGCCAGCCCTGAGGTTCAGGCGCTGCGCGGTGTGGTGCTGCCCTTTGTGTTCCGCCGCTACCTGGACTACAGCGTGTTCGATGCGCTGCGGGTGCTGCACCGCCAGATCCGGGACCATGCCGCCAAGCGCAGCGCGGGCCACCCGGAGCGCGCCAACGACGTCAAGCTCTCGCGCGGCGGCATTCGTGAGATCGAGTTCACGGTCCAGCTGCTGCAGGTGGTGCGGGGCGGCCAGTTCCCCGAGTTGCGCCGCCGCCCCACGCTTGATGCGCTCACCCGCCTGTCCCAGGCGGGTCTGATGCCGCAGGAAACGGCTGATGCGCTCGCGCGGGCCTACGTCTTCTTGCGCCGTGTGGAGCACCGCATCCAGTACCTGGATGACCAGCAGACCCATGTGCTGCCCACGCGCGATGACGATCTTGCGTGGATCGCGCACACCCTGGGGTATCCCGATTGCTGCGCCTTCCTGCACGAGCTGGACGCACACCGTGAACTGGTGGCCCAGGAATTCGACACCCTGCTGGGCGGGGCGGGCAAGAAGCAGTGCAATGGCGGAGGCTGTGGCGGCCCCCGCGCTGCGGCAGCAGCCCCCCCCGAATTTGACACGCTGCTGGAGCAGTTGCCGCCCGGATTTCGCGAGCGCGTTGCCGAATGGCGCAACCACCCGCGCGTGGCGGGACTGCGCGACGAAGCCCGTGCCCGCCTGTTCCGGCTGGTGCAGCGCACCGCACAGTGGCTCAAGGAAGGCCGCGTCACCGAAGAGGCCGCCCTGCGCCTGGCCAACTGGCTGGAGCCGCTGCTGCGCCGCGAGAGCTATCTGGCGCTGCTGCTGGAGCGCCCCTCTGTGCACGAGCAATTGCTGCACTTGCTGGGCGCGGCCAAGTGGCCCGCCCGCTACCTGCTGCAGCACCCCGGTGTCATCGATGAACTGGTGGGGGATTCGCTGCTCGCCGAACGTTTTGTGGTGGCCGACTTCGAGCGCGAACTGGCAGTGCGGCTCGCGTCGCTGCAGTCCACGGGCGAGGACGATGACGAAACCTTGCTCAACCTGCTGCGCCGTGCCCAGCACGCGGAAACCTTCCGCACCCTCGCGCGCGACGTGGAGCGGCGCATCACCGTCGAGCAGGTGGCGGATGACCTGTCCGCCCTGGCCGACAGCGTGCTGCGCATCACGGCCCAGTGGTGCTGGAGCCGGCTCAAGACGCGCCACCGCGAGAGCCCGCAGTTCGCCATCATTGGCTACGGCAAGCTGGGCGGCAAGGAACTGGGCTACGGCAGCGACCTGGACATCGTCTTTGTGTTCGATGACGACGACGAACGCGCCCCCGAGGTCTACGCGGCCTTTGTGCGCAAGCTCATCAACTGGCTCACCGTGAAGACGGGTGAAGGCGATCTGTACGAGATCGACACTGCGTTGCGGCCCAATGGCAGCTCAGGTCTGCTGGTCACGAGCTTCGAGGCCTACGCCAACTACCAGCAGCGCCGGGGCAGCAACACCGCGTGGACCTGGGAGCACCAGGCCATGACACGCGCGCGTTTTGTGATGGGCAGCGAGGCCTTGCAGGCGCGCTTCGATGCCGTGCGGGAGGCCGTTATCACCTCCGAACGCGACCCTGCCGCCCTGCGTGAGGAGATCGTGGCCATGCGCGAGCGTGTGCGCGCAGCGCACCCCACGCGCGACGGGCAGTTTGATGTGAAACACAGTCCGGGTGGCATGGTGGATGCGGAGTTTGCCGTGCAGTACCTGGTGCTCTCGCAGTCTGCAAACCACCCGGAGCTGGTGGGCAATGTGGGCAACATCGCGCTGCTGCAGCGCGCCGAGCAGGTGGGGCTGTTGCCCCCTGGCGTGGGTTTGGCGGCTGCGGATGCGTACCGCGAACTGCGGCGCGTGCAACACGTGGCGCGCCTGGACGAGGCGCCCACCCAGGTTGCCCCCCCCGCACTAAAGGCCGAGCGCGATGCGGTGCTGGCCCTGTGGAGGTCCGTGTTCGGTTGAGTCGCACCAAGATGTGACGTTTTGTTGCATTTTTGCGGGCTGAATTTTCCGCGTGGCATCGCTAATTCAAACGGTTGTTTGAATTCTGGTGTGTAATCCGGTGCCATGAGTTTTGGCGCCCATTTCATTCCCGCAGCCCAGCGCACCGCCCGCAGCGACGGAGAAGACACGCGCGTGCGCCTGCTGCGCGCCGCGCTGCAGCTGTTTTCCGAGCGGGGCTTTGCACAGACCTCGGTGCGTGCCATTGCCGAAGCCGCCGGCACCAACGTGGCAGCGATCGCCTACCATTTTGGCGACAAGGCGCGCCTCTACACAGCCACGTTCTACGAGCCCTTCGGCAGCGGCAGCGACCTCATCCCGGTGTTTGCCGACCCCGCGCTGACCTTGCAGCAGGCGCTGGCCGCCTACTTCGGTGGCTTTCTGGAGCCGCTCAAGCACGATGACCTGGTGACCCAGTCGCTGCGCTTGCATGTGCGCGAGCTGCTGGACCCCACCCATGTGTGGCCCGAGCTCATCGAGCGCGAGTGCCGGGCCCCCCATCTGGCGCTGGTCCAGGTGCTGTGCCGCCACATGGGCGTGGCCGCAGCGGACGACGACATGCACCGCCTCGCCTTCTCGCTGGCCGGGCTGGTTATGCAGATGTGGACCCAGCGCGACCCGCTGCAGGCTATTGCACCGCAGCTGGCGGGGTCTGGGGCTGTGGACGAATGGGTGGACCGGCTGACCGGTTACGCCCTGAGCATGGTGCAGGGCGAGATCGCCAGGCGGCAGGCCGCACAACAGCCCGCGCGCCGCAGTACTTCACGGAATTCGCACAAGGAATCCAACGCATGACTTTGAGCAAGACCCGATTCTTCTGGGCCACCTGCCTGCCCCTCGCCCTGGGCGCCTGTGCCATCACAGCGCCCCCCGCCCAAGTGCCCACCACTCCGCCTGTGGCGTGGCAGGCGCCCTTGCCGCACCAGGGCTCGCTGGGGGATCTGACCCGATGGTGGACGCAGCTGGGCGACCCGCTGCTTGTGGAGTTGATCGACGCGGCTCAGGCCGTCAGCCCCGGTGTGGCGCAGGCCCAATCCCGCATTGCGCAGGCCCGGGCCACGCAGGTGGCCAGCCGCGCCGCGCTGCTGCCGTCGCTCGATGCGCAGGCCAGCGCCAGCCGGGGTTTCAACGAACAGCTTGCAGGCATCGCGACCACGGCGCAGGCCGGGCTGCAGGCGAGCTGGGAGATTGACCTTTTTGGTGCGAACCGCGCGACCAAGACCGCTGCCGACGAGCGGCTGGCGGGCGCACAGGCGCTGTGGCACGAGGCGCGCGTGAGCGTGGCCGCCGAGGTGGCGCAGCAGACGAGCAGCCTGCGCACCTGCCTGGAGCAGCTGCGCGTGGCCGAGCGCGATGCGCAGTCGCGTGGCGAAACCTCGCGCCTGTCAGGTCTTAGCGAACGCGCCGGCTTCACGGCGCCCGCCACGGCTGCCCTGGCCCGTGCCAGTGCCGCCGAAGCGCAGGCGCGTGCATCGCAGCAGCGCATGCAGTGCGATGTGGAGGTCAAGACCCTGGTGGCACTGACCGGGTGGGAGGAGCCGGCGCTGCGGTCGCGCCTGTCCACGCCTGCCGCCACAGCCCCCGACACCCTGTTCGCCATCGCCACGCTGCCCGCCCAGGTGCTGGCCCAGCGCCCTGATGTGTACAACGCCGAGCGCGAAGTCGCCGCTGCCAGTGCCGAAGTGGGCAGCGCCCAGGCCCAGCGTTACCCGCGACTGTCTCTCAGCGGCTCGGTGGGCACGGCGTGGGTGCGCAGCGGTGGCGTGACCACCGACCTGAACACCTGGACCATCGGCCCGCTGGCGCTCAGCGTACCGCTGTTCGATGGGGGCCGGCGCGGCGCGCAGGTGGATGCTGCGCAGGCGCGCTATGACGAAGCCGCCGCGCTCTACCGCGCCAAGGTGCGCCAGGCCGTGAGCGAGGTCGAACAGGCGCTGGTGCGGCTGCAGAGCACGGCCGAGCGCAGCACCAGCGCGCGAACGGCGGCTGCGGGCTATCGCACATCTTTCGATGCCACCGAAGCGCGCTGGCGCGGCGGCCTGGCGAGTCTGGTGGAGCTGGAAGACGCGCGGCGCACGTCCTTGGCGGCCGAGAACGCGCTGATCGCGCTGCAGCATGAACGCCAGGCCGCCTGGGTTGCGCTGTACCGCGCCGCTGGCGGTGGATGGGACGGGCAGACCACCACCACGGCAGCCTCCCCTTCTGCTGCGGCTACCGCCGCACGCTGAATGAAAAACCGGGGGGGTGGGCTGATCGCTCACCCCTTCTCCTGACACCGACTGGATGAACGGATACACACAATGCAAACGCAAGGTTTCAAGATTTCTCCCACGGCCTTCGCCGTCATCGCTGCCTGCGCACTGGCCACCGGTGGCGCCCTGGTGTTCTCCAGCGCATCGCGCGCCGCCGATGAGCCCAAGGCCAGCCAGCCCCGCCCCGCGCTTACCGTGAGCACGGCCCAACCCCAGCGCACCTCGGTGCCGCTGCGCCTGGCGGCCAATGGCAACGTCGCCGCCTGGCAGGAGGCCAGCATTGGCGCCGAGAGCAACGGCCTGCGCCTGACCGACGTGCGTGTGAACGTGGGCGACGTGGTCAAGGCCGGCCAGGTGCTGGCAACTTTCTCTGCCGAAACCGTACAGGCCGATGTGGCCCAGGTCCGCGCCAGCCTGCTCGAAGCCCAGGCCAATGCGGCCGAAGCCGCTGCCAATGCCGACCGGGCCCGCTCGCTGCAGGCCACGGGCGCCTTGAGCCAGCAGCAGATCCAGCAGTACACAACGGCCGAGAAGACCGCGCAGGCTCGCGTGGAGGCGGCCAAGGCCACGCTGAACGCACAGCAGTTGCGTCTGAAGTACACCCAGGTGGTGGCGCCCGACAGCGGCGTGATCTCGGCCCGCACGGCCACCGTGGGCGCGGTGGTGGGCGCGGGCACCGAGCTGTTCCGCATGGTGCGCAAGGGGCGCCTCGAATGGCGCGCCGAAGTCACGTCCACCGAGCTGCGCCGCATTGCGCCCGGTGCCAAGGTCAGCGTGACGGCGGCCAGCGGCGCGACGGCGGAGGGTACGGTGCGCATGATTGCGCCGACGGTGGACCCGCAGACGCGTAATGCGCTGGTGTACGTTGATCTACCCCTGAACACAGACTTCCGTGCGGGCATGTTCGCGCGCGGCGAGTTCGCGCTGGGCGCCAGCGATGCACTCACCGTGCCACAAGAGGCGCTGGTGGTGCGCGACGGCTTCTCGTACGTGTTTGTGGTGGGTGCCGAGCAGCGTGTGCAAATGCGCAAGGTGCAGACGGGCCGCCGCGTGGCTGACCGGGTCGAGGTGCTCTCGGGTCTGGACGCGAATGCCTCGGTAGCGGTGCGTGGCGCTGGCTTCCTGAACGACGGTGACCTGGTGCGGGTGGTGAGCACGCCGCCCGCCAGCAGCACCTCGCAAGCTCCGGATTTCAATAAAAAAATGGCTCTAGCGCTTACCAATAAAGCGCAAGCAGCTATCAATTGAGGAGCATTCGACGTGAATGTATCCACCTGGTCGATCAAGAACCCCATACCGGCGCTGATGCTGTTTGTGCTGCTGACCTTCGGCGGCCTGCTGTCGTTCAACGCCATGAAGGTACAGAACTTTCCGGACATTGACCTGCCCACGATCTCCGTGACCGTGGCGCTGCCCGGCGCCTCGCCCGCGCAGCTCGAAAACGATGTGGCGCGCAAGATTGAAAACAGCATCGCCACGCTGCAAGACCTGAAGCACATCTACACCAAGGTGCAGGACGGTGGCGCCACCATCACGGCCGAGTTCCGCCTGGAAAAGCCTACGCAGGAAGCGCTGGACGACGTGCGCTCTGCCGTGGCCCGCGTGCGCGGTGACCTGCCTGGCGACGTGCGCGACCCCATCGTGACCAAGATGGACCTGGCCGCGCAGCCGGTGCTGGCGTTCACCATCGCCTCCACCCGCATGGACGACGAGGCGCTGTCCTGGTTTGTGGACGATGCCGTGGCCAAGAAGCTGCTCACGGTGCGGGGTGTGGGCGCGGTCAACCGCGTGGGCGGTGTGCAGCGTGAGGTGCATGTGTTGCTGGACCCGGTCAAGCTGCAGGCGTTGAAAGCCACGGCGGCCGATGTCTCGCGCCAGCTGCGGCTGGTGCAGACCGAAAGTGCCGGTGGCCGCACCGACCTCGGCGGCAGCGAACAGCCTGTACGCACCCTGGCCACGGTGCAGTCGGCGCAGGAGCTCGCAGGGCTCACGCTGGCACTGTCCGACGGCCGCCATGTGCGGCTCGATCAGGTGGCCACGGTGACAGACACGATTGCCGAGCCGCGCGCACTGGCCCTGCTCAACGGCAAGCCCGTGGTGGGCTTCGAGGTTGCGCGCAGCAAGGGCGCGAGCGAGGTGGAAGTCGGCTCTGCGGTGCAGGCGGCCCTCAAGGAAATTCGCGCACAGCACCCCGATCTGGAGATCACCGAAGCTTTCAACTTTGTGCAGCCTGTGCAGGAGGAATACGACGGCTCCATGCACCTGCTGTACGAAGGCGCGTTGCTGGCCGTGCTGGTGGTGTGGCTCTTTTTGCGCGACTGGCGCGCCACGTTCGTGTCGGCTGTGGCGCTGCCGCTGTCGGTGATTCCGGCGTTCATCGGCATGCACTGGCTGGGCTTCTCGATCAACGTGATCACGCTGCTGGCGCTGTCGCTGGTGGTGGGCATTTTGGTGGATGACGCCATCGTGGAAGTGGAGAACATCGTGCGCCACCTGCGCATGGGCAAGACGCCCTACCAGGCGGCCATGGAGGCGGCCGACGAAATTGGCCTGGCCGTGGTGGCCACCACGTTCACACTGATTGCGGTGTTTTTGCCCACCGCGTTCATGAGCGGCATTGCGGGCAAGTTCTTCAAGCAGTTCGGCTGGACGGCGTCGCTGGCGGTCTTTGCCAGCCTGGTGGTGGCGCGGGTGCTGACACCCATGATGGCGGCCTACATCCTCAAACCCATCGTGGATACGCACAAGGACCCGCGCTGGATGACGGTGTACCTGCGCTGGGCGGCCTGGTGCATCAAACACCGCTGGATGACCTTCATTGCCACGGCAGCGTTTTTCATCGGTTCGCTGGCGCTGATCCCGCTGCTGCCCACGGGCTTCATCCCGGCCGATGACAACTCGCAGACCCAGGTATACCTGGAGCTGCCACCTGGCGCCACGCTGGCCCAGACCCGCGCCGTGGCCGAGGATGCGCGCCAGCGCATCGCCAAGGTGGACCATGTGCAAAGCGTGTACACCACCATCGGTGGGGGCTCGGCCGGTGGCGACCCGTTCATGGGCAGCGCCAATGCCGAAACGCGCAAGGCCACGCTCACCATCTTGCTGGCCGAGCGCGGCGACCGGCCGCGCAAGCAGGGCATCGAGAACCAGATCCGCGCCGCGCTGGAGACGCTGCCGGGCGTGCGCAGCAAGGTGGGCCTGGGGGGCTCCGGCGAGAAGTACGTGCTGGTGCTCTCGGGCGACGACCCGCAGGCGCTGACCTCGGCCGCGCTGGCGGTCGAGAAGGACCTGCGCACCATCCCGGGCCTGGGCAGCATCTCTTCCACCGCCAGCCTGGTGCGCTCCGAGATCGCGGTGCGTCCGGACTTTGCGCGCGCCGCCGACCTGGGGGTGACCAGCAGCGCGATTGCCGAAACGCTGCGCATTGCGACCGTGGGCGACTACGACGTGTCGCTGCCCAAGCTCAACCTCGCCTCGCGCCAGGTGCCGATCGTGGTCAAACTGCAGGACGACGCGCGCAAGGACCTGTCGCTGCTGGAGCGCCTGTCGGTGCCGGGCAGCAAAGGCCCGGTGATGCTGGGCCAGGTGGCCACGCTGGAGTTCAGCGGCGGACCGGCCGTGGTGGACCGGTATGACCGCGCGCGCAATGTCAACTTTGAGATCGAGCTGTCAGGCCAGCCGCTGGGCGACGTGACGAAGGCGGTCGAAGCGCTGCCCTCCATCCAGAACCTGCCGCCGGGCGTGCGCCAGATCACCATTGGCGATGCCGAAATGATGGGCGAGCTGTTCGCCAGCTTCGGCCTGGCCATGCTGACCGGGGTGTTGTGCATCTACATCGTGCTGGTGCTGCTGTTCAAGGACTTCCTCCACCCGGTCACCATCCTGGCGGCGCTGCCGCTGTCGCTGGGCGGGGCGTTCGTGGGCCTGCTGATCGCGCAGAAGAGCTTCTCGATGCCCTCGCTCATCGGGCTGATCATGCTCATGGGCATTGCCACCAAGAACTCGATCTTGCTGGTGGAATACGCCATCCTGGCGCGGCGCGAGCATGGCATGACGCGCTTTGAGGCACTGATCGACGCTTGCCACAAGCGCGCACGGCCCATCATCATGACCACGCTGGCCATGGGTGCGGGGATGATGCCGATTGCGCTGGGCATTGGTGCGGCGGATGCAAGCTTCCGCTCGCCCATGGCGGTGGCGGTGATTGGCGGGCTGATCACATCCACGCTGCTGAGCCTGCTGGTCATCCCCGCCGTGTTCACGGGGGTGGATGATCTGGGGCAGTGGTTTGGTCGCATGCTGCGGCGCTTGCGAGGTGCCCACCCCGTGCCCGCCCCAGAGGCGCCCGCTACACCCCCATCGGGATGATGGAGACCGGTGGTTGCTTGAAAAAGCAGGCAATCCCCGGGGTTGCCCCGGCTTAGCCGGGCGTGTGGCCGTTAGATAATGTAACGACCACCATGAACCTCGTCAGCCTGAACATCGAATCCATCCAGCTGGGCCACCCTCTGCCGTTTGTGCTGCGGGGTGCTGATGGCGTGTTGCTGGCGCAAAAAGGCTATGTCATCCGCACCCGGGAAGAGCTGGCCAAGATGGTGGGCCGGGGGCGACAGCTGTGTGTGGATACCGATGAGTCCGGTGACAGCCACCGGGCCTACCTCGCGCAATTGCAGCGCATGCTGATCGCCGACACCAACCTGGGCGAAATTGCCGCGATGAAGATGACGGCGGCCGACGACGCAGGAGGGCGGGGCCGCACTGGCAAGACGCTGCCTGACTGGCCCGAACTGCAGTTGCGTGCCACACAGTTGCTGCGTGCACCTTCGCCCGCTGATTTTGGCGGGCGCTTCCAGACGCTGCACGACGAGCTGGCCCGCCACTGCGAGCAGACGCCCGACGCGACGCTGCTGGGCCTGATTTACCTGTCTGCGCAGGAAACGCGCATGTACAGCGCCACGCATTCGATGCTGGTGTGCTGTGTGTGCATGGTGGTGGCGCGCGAGATGCTGCGCTGGCCCGCCTCCCGCGTGCAGCAGCTGGGCCACGCGGCGCTCTCCATGAACATAGCCATGTCCGAGCTGCAGGACCAGCTGGCCCAGCAGACCCATCCGCTCACCGCCCAGCAGATTGCGGCGGTCGAGAGCCACGCGGAGCGTTCTGAGGCGCTGCTGCGCACGCTTGGCGTGGCCGACCCGGTGTGGCTGGAGGCGGTGCGCTGCCACCACCACCGCACCCCCGGCCCGCTGGCCAAGAAGACGGAACCCCAGCAAATGGCCCGCCTGCTGCAGCGTGCCGACATTTTTGGCGCCCGCATGGCACCTCGCGCGGCCCGGTTGCCCATGCCCGTCACGGCGGCCATGCAGGCCAGCTACTACGACGAAGAGCACCAGGTGGACGAGGCTGGTGCCGCGCTCGTCAAGACCCTGGGTGTATACCCGCCCGGGGCCTTCGTGCGGCTGGCCAGCCAGGAGGTGGGCGTGGTCGTTCGCCGGGGCACCACGGCCACCACGCCCAAGGTGGCGGTGGTGACCAACCGTGACGGCATGCCCACGGGCGAGCCCATTCCGCGTGACACCGGCATGCCCCCCTGGAAGGTCACGGGCGTGGTGGCTTTCAAGGACGTGAGAGTCAAGCTCTCGCTGGACCGCCTGCTCAACCTGGTCTGACCCCGCGCCGGGCTGCGGGCGCATCCCCCCACCTGCAGCGGGTGGGCTGGCACAGGCCCACGCCACCCAACGGCGCCCAGCGCCACTGGCGGGCAGCTTGTGCCCGGAACCCCCCTCTCTTGCCACCACGACGGCAAACCTTCAGCCGTGCGACACCTGTCGCCCCGTTCCCGTGCGCGCCCGCAATACCCCTTTCTTTTGCAGGACTTTGAATCCGAGCGGTTCGCATTCCCGTAAACCAATCAGTCCAAATAAAAACTCATGTGGACAAAAAATGATGGAATGGTTAAATTGCCCATACCCACTGCGATCCCAAGTCCTATGAACACCTCTAACAGACGCTTTCTTTCGGCCGCCAGCCTTTTGTTGCTGGTCGCGGTGGCGGTCGGCTATGCCCCCCCGGTCCGCGCGGCGGGTTCCGAAAGCTGCCCGGCCACGCTGCAGCACACGTTTGCGAGGTTGCAGGACGAAAAGCCTCAGTCGCTGTGCCAGTACAGCGGCAAAGTGGTGCTGGTGGTGAACACGGCCAGCTTCTGTGGCTTTACGGGCCAGTACAAGGGGTTGGAGGATCTGTACGCCCGCTACAAAGACAAGGGCCTGGTGGTGCTGGGCTTCCCGTCCAACGACTTTGCCCAGGAAAAAGGCAGCAACAAGGAGATTGCTGACTTCTGCGAAAACACCTTTGGCGTGAAATTTCCGATGTTCGCCAAGAGCAGCGTGAAGGGCCCCGAGGCTTCGCCGCTGTTCCAGCAACTGGCGCAGCTGTCGGGCACAGCGCCGCGCTGGAACTTCCACAAATACCTGCTGGGCCGCGACGGCAAGCTGGTGGACAGCTACTCCAGCCTGACCGCCCCAGATAACAAGGGCCTGGTGCGGGCCATCGAACAACAGCTGAACCAGCCTGTGCCCCGGTGACCGCCATGACTTCTTTACATTTCTTGAAAAAAAATACAGTGAGCCTCTGGAACTTCGCCAGCGTGACCCCACTCTATCCATTGCGCAAGACGATTGCGCAGCGTACAGTTTTAACGTTGCGAAGCCTTTCGGGCCCCCGGGTTCCGACTGACCTCCTGGAGCGCTTCTCCTCCCTCCCTCTCTTATTCGTTTCGGGACGCTTCGCAACCTTTTTATTCCGTGCACCGGCCAGAGGGAGCCGGTCATGAAAATTGCCATCATCGGCTCCGGCATCTCGGGGCTCTCGGTCGCGCACCAGCTGCGCGGCCAGGCGGACATCACACTGTTTGAGGCAGGCGACTACTTCGGCGGGCACACCCACACCGTCGATGTCACGCTACCCGATGCCTCGGGTACCCCCGTCACCCACGGGGTGGACACCGGCTTTCTGGTGTTCAACGAGCGCACCTACCCCCACCTGATCCGCCTGCTGACCGAGCTGGGCGTGGAGACCGCCAAGTCGGACATGTCGTTCTCGGTGCAGGTGCCGGGCGCCCTGAGCGGCCCTGGCGGCGGCCGCGCGCTGGAGTGGAGCGGCACCAACCTCAGCACCGTGTTTGCCCAGCGCACCAACCTGGTCAACCCGCGCTTTCTGGGCATGCTGCGCGACCTGCTGCGCTTCAACAAGCTGTGCACGCGCATTGCCGAAAAGCAGGCCGAGGCGGCGCTGATGCAGCCGCTGGGCGACTTCTTGCGCGAACACCGCTTTGGCGACGCCTTCCGTGACTGGTACTTCTTGCCCATGCTGGGTTGCATCTGGAGCTGCCCCACCGACCAGATGCTGAAATTCCCCGTGGCCACCATGATCCGGTTCTGCCACAACCACGGCCTCATCCAGGTGAGCAATCGCCCGCAGTGGTGGACGGTGTCTGGCGGTGCTCGCCACTACGTGGACAAGATCGTGGCGGGCATCGCCGACAAGCGCCTGAACACCCCCGTGCGCCGCATCGAGCGTGATGCCGCCGGTGTGCGCGTGGTGACTGCCGGCAACATCGAGTACTTTGACAAGGTGGTGCTGGCCACCCATTCAGACCAGTCGCTCGCCCTGCTGGCCCAGCCCACGCCGCACGAGCGCGCGGTGCTGGGTTCCATTCGCTACCAGGCCAACCGCGCTGTGCTGCACACCGACACCTCGGTACTGCCCGAGCGCCGCGCCGCCTGGGCCGCGTGGAACTACGAACGTGCCCCGCAGCGCAGCCGCGAGTCGGCCCGCGTGTGCCTGCACTACCTCATCAATCAGCTGCAGCCCGTGCCCTTTGCGCAGCCTGTGGTGGTGTCGCTCAACCCGGTGCGCGACATTGCGCCTGAGCACGTGATCGGCAGCTACGAATACGCCCATCCGGTGTTCGACATGGCCGCCATCCGCGCGCAACAGCAGGTGGGCAAGCTGCAGGGGCAGCAGCACACCTGGTTCTGCGGCGCCTGGACGGGCTATGGCTTTCACGAAGACGGCCTCAAGTCCGGCCTGGCCGTGGCCGAGCAACTGCTGGCGGCCCTGCCAGCGCCTTTGGCGGAGGCTGCGTGAGCCACGCCGCAGCCCCACCCGCAGCGCCCCTCATCGGCTTCGGCCAGGTGCGCCACACGCGGCTGCGGCCTCGGCGGCATGCGTTTGCCTACCCCACGTTTTTTCTGATGCTGCCCATGCGCAGCCTGCCCGGCCTGGGCAGCGCGCTGGCGGTGAACCGGCGTGGCGCCATCAGCTTCCATGACGTGGACCACGGCGACGGCCGCAGTGCCGCGCAGGGTGGTGCGCTGGCCTGGCTGGACGAGCTGCTGCGTACCGAAGGCATCACCGACGCCACGGGCGAGGTCTGGCTGCACTGCTATCCGCGCGTGCTGGGCTACACCTTCAAGCCCGTGAGCTTCTGGTACTGCCACCGCGCCGACGGCCACCTGCGCGCCATCGTGGTGGAGGTCAACAACACCTTTGGCGAGCGCCACTGCTACCTGCTCGATGCGCCGCAGTACGGCGTGGAACAGCAGGCGCGCAAGGTGTTCCACGTCTCGCCGTTCTGCGAGGTGAACGGGGGCTACCGGTTCCGCTTCATGCGCACCGAGGCGGGGGCACAGGACGCGGGCCGCACTGTGGTGCGCATCGACCACGACGACGACACCGGCCCGCTCATCCAGACCAGCGTGAGCGGCATCTTGCAGGCCATCACCCCGCAGACCCTGCGCCAGGCGCTTTGGGGCTACCCCGCCATGACGCTGGCCATCATTGCCCGCATTCACTGGCACGCGCTGCAGCTGTGGCTCAAGCGCGTGCGTTTCCACCGCAAGCCCGAGGCGCCTGCATCCATCGTGACCCGCTGAATTCCATGACGAACGAGAACGCCGCCATGAACTCCACCACCGCCCCCCGCACCGCCCTGGCCCTGCCCGCTGGCACCCCGGCTGCCGCCCGCACGGCGCTCAAGCTGCTGCAGCGCCTGCAGCACGGCCACCTCACGGTGCAGCTGCCCGACGGCACCTTGCAGCATTTCGGGCATGGCAACGGCCCCTCGGCGGCCATCACGCTCAAGAACTGGAACGTGTGCAGCGCCGCGCTCAAGTCCGGCGACATCGGCTTTGCCGAGAGCTACATCGCGGGCGACTGGACCACGCCGCACCTCACCGACCTGCTCAAGCTCTTCATCGCCAACCGGCAGCAGGTGGAAGGCGTGATCTACGGCACCTGGGCCGGGCGTCTGCTGTATCGCATCAAACACCTGCTCAACCGCAACACACGCGCCAACAGCCAGAAGAACATCCACGCCCACTACGATCTGGGCAACGCGTTCTACGAACTCTGGCTGGACGACACGATGAACTATTCGTCCGCCTGGTTCGAGGGCGATGCAGGCGGCGACATGCGCAAAGCCCAGCACGCCAAGGTGCGCCGCGCGCTGCGCATGGCGGGGGTGCAGCCAAATTCTCGAGTGCTGGAAATTGGCTGTGGCTGGGGTGCGCTGGCCGAGATGGCGACCGTGGAATTCGGCGCCCACCTGACGGGAGTGACACTCTCCACCGAGCAGCTCGCATTCGCGCAAAAGCGCATGGCACAGCAGGGGGTGGCCGAGCACGCCGACCTGCGCCTGCAGGACTACCGTGACATCCAGGACGGCCCGTACGACGCCATCTGCTCCATCGAGATGGTCGAGGCCGTGGGCCGCGAATACTGGCCCACCTATTTCCAGTCGGTGAACCGCCTGCTCAAGCCCGGTGGCAAGGCCTGCATCCAGAGCATCGTGATCGACGACAGCCTGTTCGAGCGCTACATCAGTTCCACGGATTTCATCCAGCAGTACATCTTCCCCGGAGGCTGCCTGCCGTGTCCGCGCGAGTTCCGCCGAGAGGCCGAGGCGGCAGGCCTGCGCGTGGTCGACGAGTTTGCGTTTGGCCAGGACTACGCCGAAACCCTCAAGCGCTGGCGCGAGCGCTTTCTGGCGCAGCGCACGCAAATCCTGCAGCTGGGGTTTGACCAGCGCTTCCTGCACATCTGGGAGTTCTACCTGGCGTACTGCGAAGCGGCATTTGCGATGAGCAACATCGACCTGGTGCAGTACACGCTGGCGAAGGATTGAATGCTATGAAAAACATAGCTATTACCGCTTTATGGATAAGCGCTGGAGCCTTTTTTTATTCAAATTCCGCTATCGCGCAGGCCGTGCCGATGGCCCAGGCGGCAGAGTCGGCCACCGCCACGCCCCTGTCAGGCGTGCGCCTGGCGGGCCAGGGCGTGCTCCGGTTTTTGGGCTTCGAGATCTACCGCGCCCGCCTGTGGGTGCAGCCCGGCTTTGACGCAGACAACTACGGCGCCCAGCCGCTGGCGCTGGAGCTGACCTACCACCGCGACTTCACGGCCGAGGCCATCGCCAAACGCTCACTGGAAGAGATGCGCCGCGTGGGCAGCTTCACGCCCCAACAGGCCACGCGCTGGCAGCAGGCGCTGCAGGCCGCGTTGCCGGATGTGAAGTCGGGCGACCGCCTGCTGGGCATTCACCAGCCGGGCGTGGGTGCGGTGTTCAAGATGGCGGGGCGTGTCGTCGGTGAGGTGCCGGACGCCGAGTTCTCGCGCCTGTTCTTTGGCATCTGGCTGTCTCCGCAGACCTCCGAACCCGGGCTGCGCCAGGAATTGCTGGCCGCCACCCGCACTGCAGGCCAACCATGACCTCCACGCAGCCCATCCGCGCCAGCGCAGGCCTGGCCTATGGGCTGCTGGGCTTGCCGCTGGCGTTTGTGGCGCTGCCGCTGTATGTGCTGCTGCCCAACCACTACGCGCGCGAGTTCGGCATGCCACTGGCCACGCTGGGCGCTGTGCTGCTGGCCGCGCGGCTGTTCGATGCGTTCACCGACCCGCTGCTGGGCCGCCTGGCCGACCACCTGTTTGGCCGCTCGGTGCGCGCCGTGCTGGCGGTGGGCGCGGTGTCGGCGGCGGTGCTTTCACTGGGGCTGACCAGCCTGTTCTTTCCCTTGGTGCGCGGGGCCGATGCGCTCATTGCCTGGGCACTGGTGGCATTGCTCATCACTTACACCGCCTACAGCCAGCTCAGCATCGCACACCAGTCCTGGGGCGCACGCCTGGGCGGTGACGAGCTGCAGCGTGGCCGCATCGTGGCCTGGCGCGAGGGTGCTGCACTGGTCGGCGTGGTGCTGGCATCGGTGCTGCCCGCGCTGCTGGGCCTGCCGGTGATGCTCAGTGTGTTTGCCATCACCCTGCTGCTAGGCTGGTGGGCCTGGACCAGAGCCCCGCGCCCCGCAGCGCATGCGGGTGTCGCCGTGGCCGGTGTGTACCGTCCCCCGCAGCGCGCCAGCCTGTGGCGGCCCTGGGGCCGCCCTGCCTTCCGCCGCCTGCTGGCGGTGTTCATGCTCAACGGCATTGCCAGCGCCATACCGGCCACGCTGGTGCTGTTTTTTATTCAGGACCGGCTGCAGGCCCCGCCCGCGCAGGAGCCCATGTTCCTCGCGGCCTATTTCGTGTGCGCTGCGCTGTCCATCCCGCTGTGGCTGCGTGCCGTGGCGCGCTGGGGCCTGGCGCGCACCTGGTTGGCGGGCATGCTGCTGGCGATTGCCGTGTTTGTGTGGACTGCGTTTCTGGGCGCGGGTGATGTGGTGCCGTTCCTCGTCGTCTGTGCGCTGTCCGGCGTGGCCCTGGGCACCGATCTGGCCCTGCCCAGCGCCTTGCTGGCTGGCGTGATTGCCGCCGAGGGCGACAGCGGCCAGCACGAGGGCGCGTACTTTGGCTGGTGGAACTTTGCCACCAAGCTCAACCTGGCACTGGCGGCAGGCCTGGCGCTGCCCCTGCTGGGATGGCTGGGCTACAGCCCCGGAACGCGCAGCGATGACGGTTTGCAGACCCTCGGCCTGGCCTATGCAGTGCTGCCCTGCGTGCTCAAGTTCACCGCTGCGGCCGCGCTCTATCTCCTCATCCTGCGCCGCCCGCGTGGCGCGGCGATTGTCTGAATTCGACCCGACCAAGGCCCACCACCATGATGCAAAGACGTCTCCTCCTTTCGGCCGCTGTGGCCGCACCCGTGGTGCTGTCTGGCTGCGCCAGCCAGAACCTCGATGGCTACGCCAGCGAAAAGCCGGTGCTGGACCTGGCCCAGTATTTCAACGGCAAGATCGACGCCTACGGCATTTTCCAGGACCGCAGCGGCCAGATCGTCAAGCGCTTCACCGTGGTCATGGACTGCAGCTGGAAAGGCAACGAGGGCGTGCTCGACGAAGCCTTCAACTACTCCGACGGCACCACGCAACGCCGCATCTGGCGGCTGACGAAGCATGCCGACGGCCGCTACACCGGCACCGCCGACGATGTGGTGGGCACGGCCAACGGCCAGACGCGTGGCAACGCCTTCCGCTGGAACTACACACTGGCCCTGCCCGTGGGTGGCAAGGTCTACAACGTGGACCTGGACGACTGGATGTACCTCATTGACGACCGCGTGATGCTCAACCGCGCCACCATGAGCAAGTTCGGCGTGCGCTTGGGCGAGATCACCCTGTCCTTCACCAAACGCGCACCATGAGCCTCAACCCACCCCTGCGCGACTGGCATGGCCGCCGGGCCTGGCTCATCGGGGCCAGCAGCGGCATTGGCCGGGCCACAGCGGCGGCGCTGCATGCGCGCGGCGCGCAGGTCATCGTGTCGGCGCGCAGTGGTGATGCGCTGAACGCCTTTGCCCGGCAGCACCCCGGCAGCACGGCGCTGGCTTTTGACACCGCCGAACCGGCACAGGTGCAGGCCGCCGCCGCGCAGGTGCTGGCGGGTGGTGTGCCCGACATGGTGTGCTATTGCGCGGGCTACTACCGCGACATGCGCGCCACCGACTTCGATCTGGACGTGATGCTGCGCCACGAGCAGATCAACTACAACGGCGTGCTGCATGTGCTGGCTGGCGTGTTGCCCGCCATGCTGACCGCAGCGCAGGCCGGGCGCCCGGGCCATGTGAGCCTGATCAGCAGCGTGGCGGGCTTTCGGGGGCTGCCCAAGAGCCTGGCCTATGGTCCGACCAAGGCGGCGCTCATCAACCTGGCCGAGGCGTTGTACCTTGACCTGCATGACCTGGGCATGGGCGTGAGCGTGATCAACCCGGGCTTTGTGGCCACGCCGCTCACGGCGGGCAACGACTTCACCATGCCGGCCCTCATCTCACCCGAAGCTGCGGCGGCTGCCATCGTGCAGGGCTGGGAGCGGGGGCATTTCGACATCCACTTTCCCAAGCGCTTCACGCGGGTGATGAAACTGCTGCGTGTGCTGCCGTATCGGTGGTACTTTCCGGCGGTTCGCAAATTCACAGGTCTTTGAACGGTATGCACCCACCGGAAACCACGATCGCTACGGAAGAAGCCGTTACGCGCGTCATTGCGTTCTTTGAAAACCTGTCGCCCGCCGATGTGGCGACCATCGGCCAGTTCTATGGGCCTCAGGCGCGCTTCAAGGATCCGTTCAACGAGGTGGTGGGCGTGCCTGCCATCCAGGGCATCTTTGCCCACATGTTCGAGGCACTGGAGCTGCCGCGTTTTGTGGTCACCGGCCGCGTGGTGCAGGGGCAGCAATGTTTTCTGACCTGGGATTTCCTGTTTGCCTTCAAGAACTTTGAGAAGGGCGTGACGCAGACCGTGCGCGGCGCCTCGCACCTGGTGCTGGACGAACAAGGCCTCGTGACCTTGCACCGCGACTACTGGGACGCGGCCGAAGAGCTGTACGAAAAGCTGCCCGTGGTGGGCGCGCTGATGCGCTGGCTCAAGAAGCGCGCCAACAGCTGATCGTTGGCCGCTGCCGCTTCGACCTGTTGGTCACGCCAGGGTCTTGATGCGCGGGTGTCCGGGCAGCGGCACGGCGCGCTGCAGCACCCCCTCCGCCAGCCACAGCGCACTGTTCCACGCGCGTTGCGCCACATAAGGCAGCGGCAGCTGCTGGTAGTCGTCGTTGAAAACCTCGAAGCTGTAGTCGCCCTGGTAGCCCATGCCATCGAGCGTGCGCACCAGCTCGGCCAGGGCCTGGCTGTGCACGCCCTCGCCAGGGAACACGCGAAAGTGCCGCGCGGTCTCGATGCGCTCCTGCACCGTGCGGGTCTCCTGCCACATGAAGTCCGAAAGCTGCACCAGATAGATCTTGGCGGGGTCCACATCTTCCAGGGCCGAGAGTGGCGTGCTGGTGGCGAACTGGTGGTACGAGTCGATGGCCAGACCGAGGTTGGGGCAATCGGCCTGCGCCACTGCGGCCCAGGCCTGGTGCACTTCGTTGATGTGGCGGCCCCACGAGAGGCCTTCAAACGCTACACGGATGCCATGGGGCAGCGCCAGCAGCGCAAGCTTGCGCAGGTCGCGTGCAATGGCCTCGGCATCCGCCGTGGCGTGCGATGACGTGGAGCTGCAGGCCAGCAACACGGGCGCGCCCAGGTCGCGCGCCATCAGGATCATCTGCTTGGCAATGTCCACCTTGTAGCTGTGCAGGTGGCCCGACAAGCCCTCGAAGTCGCGCAGCACCTGGAAACCCGTCACGCGCAGGCCACTGTTGCGCACCGCGTGCACAGCGGCTTCGATGCCCTCAGGGTGGCCCACGATGTCGCGCGCGGCCAGCATGATCTGGCCAAAGCCGGCGGCTTTCACGGCGGCCAGCTTGGCCTCCAGTGGGCCCGCCAGGCTGATGGTGTCCATGCCGAAATCGGCGACGTTGCGTTGCATGGTGGATTGGCGCATGGGCGGTCTCCAGGCTCAGCGGGCGTCGAGCACCAGCTCGAAGCTGGGCGAGGCGGTGTCGGCGCGCGTGAGGGCACCGCGCGTGCCGGTGTGCACGCCCGTGGGCGACTCGACAAACTCCACGCCGCGCGCACGCAGCGCTTGTACCGTGGCCAGCACGTCGGGTGTGCCAAAGGCCACGCGCTGCAGCAGCTCCTCGGGGTCGGCATCCAGCGCATCGACCAGCGGTTCAATCAGCTGCCAGTGCAGCGTGCCGCAGGGGCTGGCCAGGATGCGGCCATGGGTGAGCACGCCAAACGACTGGTCGGGTGCCAGCTCGGCAAAGCCGAACAACTCCGCGTAGAAGTGAATCCAGTCTGCTGCGCGGCCCAGGCCGATGTACTGCACCACGCCAAACAGGTGCAGGCCCTGCAGCGCGGGCGGGCGCGGGTTGACGGTGGGGATGGGCACAAAGTCCACGTCGTAGATCGAGAACTCCTTCCAGCGGTCCACAAAGTAGATGCGGCTCGCGCCCACGCCGTGGATGGCGGGGATGTTCAGCTCCATCACCTCGACCTCGGTGTGCACGGCCCACGCGCCCAGTTCCAGCACGCGGCGAAATGCTGCGGCTGCATTGCCCACGCGGAAGGCGATGGCGGCCAGCACCGGTGTTTCCGTGAGTGCGGGCGGCGCATGCACACCGGTGCGTTCGGTGTCCTGGTGCGCGTTGACGATGATGTTCATGTCACCCTGGCGGTACAGCAGCACTTCGCGCGAGCGGTGGCGCGCCACGGGCTGAAAACCCATGCGCTCCAACGCCTGGCCCAGCGCCTGCGGGCGGCTGGTGGCGTACTCGATGAACTCAATGCCCTGCAGGCCCAGGGGGTTGGGCATGTCGCCCAGCGCTTCGCGGGTGGCCACCATCGGGGTGCTCATGGGTTCAGCTCCTTGTGTTGTCGTGCGCGGAACGGGTCAGCGGGCGCTGCTGACCAGGCGGCGGAAATGTGCGTCCATGCGCGCCGCATCCGGGGCCTCGCCGGTGAACAGCTCAAACGCTCCCACGGCCTGGCCCACGGCCATGCCGCCGCCGTCCGATACCCGGCAGCCCAGCGCGCGCGCGGCCTGGACCAGGGCGGTGTCGAGCGGGAAATACACGACTTCGGACACCCACATCGCGGGGCGCAGCAGGCCCACTTCCAGCGGCAGGCCGGGCAGCTTGTCCATGCCCGTGGGCGTGGCGTGGATCAGCCCGGTGGCGTGGGCCATGGCCGAGCGGATCTCACCGGCCTCGGCGCGCGCGCCGTAGAGCGCATTCACGTCGGCGGCCAGTTGTGCGGCGCGTTCAGGTTGTGCATCGACGATGCTCAGATGCTGTGCACCCAGGCGCAGCACTGCGTGTGCAATCGCAGCGCCCGCGCCACCCGCACCCAGCAGCACCACGCGGCGCAGGTCAGCGCCGGGCAGTGCGCGGGTAAAGCCCCAGGCCCAGCCCGATCCATCGGTGTTGTGCCCTACCAGTTGTCCGTCGCGGATGACCACCGTGTTCACTGCGCCCATGGCGCGCGCTTCTTCCGACAGGCTGTCGAGGTGCGGGATCACGGCCTGCTTGCAGGGGTAGGTCACGTTGCAGCCCGCATAGCCCATGATGCGCGCCGCCGACAACAGCGTGGGCAGATGCTCCGCCGACGAAGCAGAGCGGTCCAGATCGATGAGCTGGTAGTGCAGGCGCATGCCGTGGTGGCGTGCTTCTTCTTCGTGCAGGGCCGGCGACAGCGACTTCTGGATGCCGGCACCGATCAGCCCGATCAGCACCTTGCGGGGGCTTGTAGAAGACATGGTGGAGGTGGTGGGGATGACCGGGGGATCGAGGAGCTGGGGGCTCATGGGGCGGGCGGAATGCGGGGTGGGCGCGCTGCCGGGTTGGTGGTGTGTTCACCGCACGGCAGCGCAGGGGTTGCAGCGGTTGCTTACTTGCCGCCGCGCAGTTTGGCCAGCGTGGAATAGACCTCTTGCACGGTCTCGGCGCCCACCTTCTCGCTGTGTTTTTCAACGACGGGTTTCACCTTGGCGCGCAGCTTGTCCAGCTCGGCGGGCGAGAACTCGGACACCTGCATGCCCGCCTTCTTGAGGTCTTCGAGCGCCACGTTGGCCTGCACGCGCGACACGCCGCGCTGGAAGGTGGTGGCTTCGGCCATCGCGTCGTTCAGCGCCTTCTGGTCAGCGGGGTTCAGGCTGTCCCAGAACTTCTTGCTCACGATCACGGCCTGGGGGTTGTACATGTGGCGCGTGACGGTGAGGTACTTCTGCACCTCGGCAAACTTGGACGACAGGATGGTGGAGAACGGGTTCTCCTGGCCGTCCACGGCCTTCTGTTCCATGGCGGTGTACAGCTCGGGGAAGGGCATGGGCACCGCGTTGGCGCCCAGCGCGTTGAAGAGGTCGATGTAGATCGGCGACTGGATCACGCGGATCTTGAGACCCGCGATGTCCTCGGCCTTGGTGATGGGTTTCTTGCTGTTGGTGAGGTTGCGGAAGCCCAGCTCCCAGTAGCCCAGGCCCACCAGGTTTTTGGCCTGCAGCTTGTCGAGCAGTTTCTTGCCGAAGGGGCCGTCGGTCACGGCATCGGCCTCTTGGGGCGTGGCGAATAGGAACGGGAAGTCGTAGATGCCGAATTCCTTGGACTGCGCGGCCAGGATGCCGGCGTTGAGCACGGTCATCTCCACCGTGCCGCCCTGCAGGGCCGACACGGTCTGCAGGTCACCGCCCAGCGTGCCGCCGGGGAAGAGCTTGACGGCAATGCGGCCGCCGGTCTTGGCCGCCACCAGGTCGGCGAATTTTTGCGCACCCTGGGCCTGTGGGTGGTCCTTCTGGTTCTGGAAAGCGAACTTGATGGTGCGTTCCTGGGCATGCGCGGCGGACAGCAGCGACGCGGCAACCAGGGCGGTGGCGAGCAGGGTTTTGAGCAGCTTCATGGAAATGTCTCCTTGGGTTTTTAGGCGGGGCAGAAACGGAGCGGAAAGAAAAGGGCCGGGGCGTAGATGGGGGTCAACCACTCAACCAGCGCAGCGGCACCATGACGATGGAGGGGAACAGCACCAGCAGGAACATCACGGCCAACTGGGCCAGCATGAAGGGTGTGACGCCGCGTGTGACCTGCGACATGGACATGCGCCCCACCCCGGCCACCACGTTGAGCACCGTGCCCACCGGTGGGGTGATGAGCCCGATGGCGTTGTTGATGATGAAGAGCACGCCGAAGTACACCGGGTCGATGCCTGCGGCCTTGACCACCGGCATCAACACAGGCGTGAGGATGAGGATGGTGGGCGTCATGTCCATGGCCGTGCCCACCACCATGACCAGCAGCATGATGGCGATCAGCAGCAGCGTTGGGTTGCCCATGAAGGGCTCCAGCATGCCGATGACCTTGGAGGGCAGGTCGGCCACGGTGATCAGCCAGGCGGACACCATGGCGGCCGCCACCAGGAACATCACCACCGCGCTGGTGCGGGCCGAGGCGCGGAAGACGTCGGCCAGCTGGCGCCAGCTCAGCTCGCGGTAGACCACCATGGACACGAACAGCGCATACACGGCGGCCACCACGGCGGCTTCGGTGGGGGTGAAGACACCCATGCGCAGCCCCACCAGGATGATGATGGGCAGGCCCAGCGCCCACACGGCTTCGCGCAGGGCCACGCCCAGTTCGGCGCGGGTGGCGCGCTTGGGGGGCGCCACATCTTCGCGCCGCACCAGCCACCACCAGGTGAGGGCGAGCGCCACCCCCAGCAGGATGCCCGGCACGATGCCTGCCAGAAACAGCTTGCTGATGGACACGTTGGCCGCCACGCCAAAGATCACGAAACCGATGGACGGCGGGATCACGGGGGCGATGATGCCGGCCGACGCAATGAGCCCGGCCGAGCGTTCCTTGTTGTGGCCCGCAGCCACCATCATGGGGAGCAGCAGGGAGGCCAGCGCTGCCGCATCGGCCACGGCCGAGCCCGATACGGCGGCCAGGATCACCGCCGCCATGATGGCTACATAACCCAGTCCGCCGGGCACATGGCCGACCAGCGTGAGCGCCAGCTTCACGATGCGCTTGGACAGGCCGCCCACATTCATGATCTCGCCCGCCAGCATGAAGAAGGGCACGGCCAGCAGCGGAAAGCTGTCGGCACCGTTGATCACGTTCTGCGCCAGGATCTGCGCATCGAACAGGTCCAAGTGCCACATCAGCGCCACGCCGCTGATGAGCAGCGCAAACGCGATGGGAATGCCGATCGCCATGGCGAGCAGCAGGGAGCCGAGGAAGATGGTGACGGTCATGGTGGAGAGCCTGTGCGGAGGGTTCAGGGGCGGTGGCTGCCGGGCGCTTCGTGGGACGCATCGGTGCCCGCAGGGCGGTGCGCCAGGGCCCCCAGTTCTTCGCTCTCCTGCACCATGACCAGCTCGTGCTCAGCCAGCGGAACGAACAGCGTGCGCAGCAGGTCGTGCAGCAAGATGGCAATCCCCGACCCGCCCATCAGCACGCCACTGGCGTAGAAGATGCCCACCGAGGCGCCGGTCACGGGTGCTTCGGTGTCCCAATTAATCAGCATCTGGGCCCAGCTGCCACTGAGCAGCAGCCACGACACGTACAGCATGGCGATCTGTGCCAGCACCAGGCAGGCCTTCTTGCCCACAGCGGGCAGGCGCGACACAAGCGCATCCGTGCCCAGGTGGCCGTGTTCGCGCAGCGCCACCACGGCGCCCATGAAGGTCAGCCACACAAACAGCCAGCGCGAGAGTTCCTCCGACACGGTGATGCCGGAGTTCAGGGTGTAGCGCAGCACCACATTGCCAAACACCAGCACCACCATCACCGCCAGGCACAGGCCTGCCAGTGCATCCAGCACGCGGGTGTATCCCCGCAGCACGCGGTCGGCCAGTGCAAACATGGTGTCTCCAGTCGTTGTATTGAAACGCTGGAAGAATTTTGTACGAACTGGTTAGTATTTGATCTAGGTGCAAACCCTGCATGGTTTGTCATGGCAGCACGCAGCCATGCACGGCGCGCGCGCAGGGTGCTGATGAGGAGCTTTTTGACGCGGGCCGGTGTGCGCGCCAGGGCCGGGAGGGTCAGGGCCGCAGAAAGCGCACGATCATCTCGATGATCGATTCACGGCGTTGCGCCGTGGCGGCAGGGGTGTCGAGGGAGCGCTTGAAAATAGCGCCGAAGGTGTGGCGGTTGGCCTCGTTGAAGAAGCACAGGGCCGAGATGGACATGTGCAGGTCCACCGGGTCCACGTCGGGGCGGAACACACCCGCCGCCACGCCACGCTGGTACACATCGCGCACGGCATGGATGACGGGGATGTTCAGTTCCTGGATCGTGGCCGACTTGGTGATGTACTCGCCCCGGTGCATGTTCTCGTTCATCACCAGGCGGATGAAGTCGGGGTTGGCGAGCTGGTAGTCCACCGTGAACCCCACCAGCGTGCGCAGGGCCTGCTCGGGCGCCAGGTCTTCCAGGTGCAGTTCCGATTCGATGCGCCGGATGCGCCGGTAAGCATCCTCCAGCACCGCCACATACAGACCTTCCTTGCTACCGAAGTAGTAGTAGATCATGCGCTTGCTGGTGCTGGTCAGTGCCGCGATCTCGTCGATGCGTGCCCCGGCCAGGCCTTTGTCCGCAAACTCTGCCGTGGCCACCTGCAGGATGTTGGCCATCGTGCGGTCGGGGTCGTTGACGCGCACGCGGTCCGCCCCGGGCGTGGTGGCGGCCTCGCGCGCTGCGCGCTGGCGGGTGGCCCGTACATCACCGGGTTTCGGAGGGTTTTGAACCATTTCGTTCATAAGCGCCCAAGCATACGGCAAGCCCGGCGCAGGGGGTTCAAAAAACCAATGCCCGCTCTCGCTGGCCGCTCAGGACGGCTTGGTATCGGCGAAGCTCGGGCGCAGCATCAGCTTGTCGAGCAGCTTGCCCAGGTTGGGGTACTCGCTGCGCCAGGCGATGTCGGGGAAGCGGAACTCCAGCCAGCCCAGGGCGCAGCCCACGGCAATGTCGGACAGACTGAGGTGGATGCCGCTGCAATACGGCTTGTCGCCCAGGCCCTGGCTCATGGACTTGAGGCCGTCGTTCACCTTGATCAGCTGGCGGTCGATCCAGGCCTGGCTGCGCTCGCTGTCCTTGCGGTGGGCCCAGGTGGCTTCCAGGCGGGCCAGGATGGCGGCATCCATCACACCATCGGCCAGTGCCTCCCAGGTCTTGACCTCGGCGCGTTCGCGGCCTTGCGACGGGATCAGCTTGCCCACGGGCGACAGGGTGTCGAGGTATTCGACGATCACGCGGGAGTCAAAAACGGCCTCGCCGCCTTCCATTACCAGGCAGGGCACTTTGCCCAAGGGGTTGGAGGTGGAAATATGGGTGTCGTCTGCCCAGACGTTTTCTTGCACGAACTGGTAGTCGAGCTTTTTCTCGGCCATCACGATACGTACCTTGCGTACGTAGGGGCTGGCGGTGGCTCCGATCAATTTCATGGTGTGTCTTCCAGGGCGCGGGATAGGCTGAACGATTCGAGATTGATTCTATCGGCAGCTGCCCGCCCGCAAGCTGACGGCTGCGTGGCGCTTACACACCACGCCTACAATGGCGCGCCATGAGCCTGTCCACCATTACCGCCCTGTCGCCGCTTGACGGCCGTTACGCCAGCAAACTTGCCGCCCTGCGCCCCATCATGAGCGAACACGGCTACATGCACCGCCGTGTGCAGGTGGAAGTGGCCTGGTTCATTGCCCTGTCGGATGCCGGTTTTGCCGAGTTCAAGCCCCTGACCACGGGCGCCCGCGCCTATCTGCTCGGCCTGATCAAGAACTTCTCCGAAGCTGACGCCGCCGCCATCAAAGAGATCGAAAAAACAACAAACCACGACGTCAAAGCCGTCGAATACTGGATCAAGAGCAAGTTCGAGGCGCGCCCCGAGCTGGAAAAGGCCTCCGAATTTGTGCACTTTGCCTGCACCAGCGAAGACATCAACAACACCAGCCATGCGCTGCAGCTGCGTTCGGGCCGCGACCAGGTCATCCTGCCGGGCCTGGACCGCATCGTGCTCAAGCTGCGCGAAATGTCGCACGCCTTTGCCGACGTGCCCATGCTCAGCCGCACCCACGGCCAGACCGCCAGCCCCACCACCGTGGGCAAGGAAATGGCCAACGTGGTGATGCGCCTGCAAACGGCCTGCGAGAAGATCGCCGCCGTCAAGATCATGGGCAAAATGAACGGCGCTGTGGGCAACTACAACGCCCACCTGTCCGCCTGGCCTGAGTTTGACTGGGAAGCCTTCAGCAAGAAGGTCATCGAAACACCCGAGCCGCTGGGCCTGGGCCTGACCTTCCAGCCGTACTCGATCCAGATCGAGCCGCACGACTACATGGCCGAGCTGTTCGATGCCGTGGCCCGCGCCAACACCATCCTGATCGACCTCTCGCGCGACATCTGGGGCTACGTGAGCCTGGGCTACTTCAAGCAGCGCCTGAAGGCGGGCGAGATTGGTTCCAGCACCATGCCGCACAAGGTCAACCCGATTGACTTTGAAAACGCCGAAGGCAATCTGGGCCTGGCCAACGCGCTGCTCAAGCACCTGTCTGAAAAGCTGCCCATCAGCCGTTGGCAGCGGGATCTGACCGACAGCACCGTGCTGCGCAACATGGGCGTGGCCCTGGGCTACGCGGCGCTGGCCTATGCCTCGCTGTTGACCGGCCTGAACAAGCTGGAGCTGAACGAAGAAGCGCTGGCCGAAGACCTGGATGCTTCGTGGGAAGTGCTGGCCGAGCCCATCCAGACGGTGATGCGACGCTTTGGTGTGCAGGGCGCTTACGAAAAGCTCAAGGAAGTCACGCGCGGCAAGACCGTGACGGCCGAAGCGCTGCATGGGCTGATTGCCTCGCTGGAAATCCCCCAGGCTGAAAAAGACCGCCTGTTCGCGATGACTCCGGGTAGCTATGTGGGCAAGGCCGCCGAACTGGCACGAAGGGTGTGACCCCCCTGAGACGCTGCGCGCCTTCCCCCCGAGGGGGACGCAACCCGTGGCCCGGCAAAGCCGGTTCCACGGTTGCGCTGGCTTGGGCACCGCCGGTTGCGTGTGCTGCCGGTCTTTTGAGATATTTTTTGCCTCTGGCGCTTTTCCGATAAGCGACTGCAGCTATCAATTTAATAGTGAGGCTGCATGGCCATCAAATCCACCATCTTCAAGGCGAACCTCCAGATCGCCGACATCGACCACGGCTACTACGCTGACCACGCCCTCACGCTGGCGCGCCACCCCAGCGAGACCGACGAGCGCATGATGGTCCGGCTGGCTGCTTTGGCCATCCAGGCGCACCAGCTCAACGACCTCTGCAACGGCGACGCCACGCTGGCATTTGGTGCGGGGCTGTCGGACCCGGATGACCCGGATGCCTCGCTCACCGACTTTACCGGCCGCAAGCGCGTGTGGATTGAGGTGGGCCAGCCCGAAGACAAGCCGCTCACCAAGGCCTGCAGCAAGGCCGATTCTGTGATCGTCTACTGCTTCAACCACGCCGCAGAGATCTGGTGGAAAGGCATCGAGACCAAACTGTCACGCCTGGAAAAGCTGCAGGTCTGGCGCATCCCCACGGAGGCATCCCAGGCACTGGCGCAGCTGGCCGAGCGCAGCATGCAACTGCAGGCTACGGTGCAGGAAGGCGCGATCACCCTGAGCAGCACGCAGGGCAGTGTGCATGTGGAGCCCGTGCGCTGGAAGTGACAGGAATACTGTTCAAAATGGCCTCTAGCGCTTGATGGATAAGCGCTAACAGCTATCAATTTGGTAGTTTCTGGCTCAGTCTCGTGGCATGAGCGCGCCACACTGCCAGCACTGCTCGAATCCGCCTTCGACCGTCTCGCCGCACTGGCATGCCCAGCGGCGCTGTGGCAAATCCTGAAGCTCCTGCAGCAGCGCGCGTGCGCGGGTGGCGTGTTCGTCGTAGTCCAGCCAGATTTCGGGCAGGCACTGGTCCGGCGGCAGGTGCCCCGCAGCGGCACCCAGATACTGGCGCTGCACGGAGGCCGTCATGCCCGCTTCGCACAACAAGTCCGCCCACAGCGTGGCGATGGCGATGTTCGGGGCTTGGGTGAGGCGCAGCATGGGCCCACCATAGCCGTTTGACTGCCGGGCGTACAGCCCCCGCGTGTTTGCAGCTTGCGAGGCGGGGCGATGTGTTGAAAAGAAAATGGGCGGGTCACGCCGCGCCCGCTGGCGCCGGCGCTTTGGATACCCCTTCGGCCGCCCGTTCTGCATAGCGGTTGAACCGCCACGCAGAGTGCTCCAGCGTGATGCGTCGCCACACCGCGCGTTTTTCGGCAGGGCCCATCGCGGGCCAGAACTGCACTTCGTCAAACGTGCGCCCGCACCCCTTGCACAGGTCGTCGCCCTGGCTGGTGGAGCAGATGGCGATACAGGGCGTGTCAGGCGTGGTGCCGTACCAGGCATGCCAGGCGTCCAGGGCATCCGGGGGCAGGCGGTCTTCTTCCACCACGTCCTCGCGCCGGAACACCATCTGCGCATAGACCTCTGCCAGCGCGCGGATCTCCGGGGCCAGGGAGACTCCGTCGGGCGAAGGCACCCGGCTGCGCCAGTGGTTGATGGCAGCTTCGATGTCGGTGATGTGGATGGCGGCCATGGAGGTTTGAGCGAAGGGGCTGGATCATAGCCGCGTGGACAAGGCAACCCTGGCAAAGGTGTTTTGCAGGGAGCTTCGGCCCCTTTTTGGCAGCCTTAGAGGGGCGTGTACGCAATAACCACAATCGTGCTGCCCTTGCGCGACCGTGCGGGCGATGTTCCAATCGACGCTTCGAAGGGGAGTAGCTCCCGACTTGCATTCCGGCATTGCCAAATTTTGGTGCGTGGGGGCGCGAGGCATCGGAACCGTCGTCAGTACGAAGCGAAACATCGCTTCCGGCGGTCCGGGTTCAGCGCATACCGCAAGGGCGCCGGGCTGAGCAAGACCTTTGATGGGCCCGCTGGGGCTGATCAAGGCCGTCCTTTCGTTGCTTGCCCTGTCAGGGCAGTCCTTGATCCCCCGACCGCAGGCCCTTTATCCCTTGGGTGGACTCGGCGCTACAGTGGCGGCGAACTCCCCCTTCGCGTGTATTGATACTGAGGAATTTATGGACTTTTTGGCTTCGCCCGAATTCTGGCTCGCACTCGGCCAGATCATCATCATCGACATCTTGCTGGGCGGCGACAACGCGGTGGTCATCGCGCTGGCCTGCCGCAAGCTGCCTCCGGCCCAGCGTACCAAGGGCATCATCTGGGGCACTGCCGGGGCCATTGTTCTGCGTGTGATCCTGATCGCCTTTGCGATGACCCTGCTGGCGCTGCCGTTCCTCAAGTTCGTGGGCGCGCTGTTGCTGGTGTGGATTGGCGTCAAACTGCTGGCTCCCGATGAAGAGGGCCACGGTGACGTGCAAGGCAGCGACAAGCTGCTGGCCGCCATCAAGACCATCATCGTGGCCGACCTGGTGATGAGCGTGGACAACGTGATCGCCATTGCGGGCGCTGCGCAGAATGCGGGCGAGCACCAGTTCCTGCTGGTCGTGCTGGGCCTTCTGATCTCTATCCCGATCATCGTCTGGGGTAGCCAGCTGGTCATCAAGCTCATGGAGCGTTTCCCGATGATCATCACGGCGGGCGGCATGCTGCTGGGCTGGATCGCTGGCGGCATGCTGGTGACGGACCCTGCTTTCTCGAACCCCGACAAGTGGCAGTGGATGCTGAAACTGCCACAGACAGACATGATCAAGTACGGTGCCAGCGTGGCGGGTGCGCTGCTGGTTCTGCTGGCTGGCAAGATCATCGTTGCACGCCGCGCGGCGGCGGCACCTGCCGAGCAGCAGGGCTAAAGGCAGACATACGGAACCGACCATTGCAAAAGGGGGCTCTATGCCCCCTTTTGTCCTTGGTCCTCAATGGGAGTCGGTATGGACAGAGTCATCGTGTATGTGGACGACGCGGTTTATGCGCAGCAGGTGCTGGCACCTTTGTTCGCGCGCGACGCGGCTGCCAGAACACAATGGGTGCTGGTGGCCTGCGCGCCACGGATGACCCATCGCATCAGCAAGTGGGTGAGCCACAGCGCCCGTGAAAACTGGCGCGCCAAGTGGGCTGACAAGCTGTTTGCCCAGATCCTTCCCGTGCTGCGGGTGCCCACGGACAGAGTGACCACCGTACTGGCCAAGGGGCCGCTGGCGGAGCTGACCGATCAGTTGCAGGCTGCAGGCGCCTCCGTGGCCCAGGTGGTAGATGCGCGCCGGCCCAAGACGGATTTGGCACAGGAGCCTGCGCCTGTGCGCCCGGACAAAGGCTGGTCGCCAATGCCAGGAACGCTGGGCAGCCTGCTCACGGGTTGCGGAGCGTTGTGGATGCTGGCTTTCGAATAGGCAGTCAGCGCGGGGGCTGACTGCCAGGGGCTTGGCTCCCGTTTTGCGCATTTCTTGGTTCCCTCGGCCGGTGCTATTCTCCGGCCATGAAACTCCTCCTGAAATGGCTTCTCAGCGCTGCATCGCTGCTGTTTGTGGCCTATGTCTACAGCGGTGTGGAAGTGCAGAGCTTCACCTCCGCGCTGATCGCGGCCTTTGTCATTGGCCTGTTCAACGTGGTGTTGCGGCCGGTGCTGGTGGTGCTGACGCTGCCGGTCACCATCGTCACCGTCGGCCTTTTTCTCTTCGTCATCAACGCGCTCATGTTCTGGGCCGCCGCCAGCGTACTGGACGGGTTCCACGTCAATGGCTTCGGCGCGGCACTGCTTGGGTCGCTGATCTATTCGCTGCTGGGTGTGCTGATTGAATCAGCGCTCGGCGGCCTGTTCGCGAAGAAGTGACTCCACCGCGCGCAGCCGGGTGTCGATGATGGACGCCTCAATGTGGTCCACCTGCGGTCCACCCCGCCGTGCCAGATCCTGGCCCGCCTTGAAGCGGTCTACCGCAGCCGCATAGTCATAGCGTGCGGCGTGGGCCTCTGCCTCGGCGCGCACTGCGCGCAGGGCTTGGCCTTGAGCCTGCCAGGTGGATGCTAAAAGCTGCCACGCCGTCGCATCCCGGGGGTGCGTGGCCACCCAGGTTTGCAGGGCGCTGGTTCCTTCACCAGCGCGCCCAGCGCGCAGCAAGGCCTGTGAGCGCAAAACCAGTTCAGGGCGCCGGTTGCTGCTGCTGGTGTTGTTCGCATCGGCAGCCAGCGCGTTGACTGCGGCCGCAGCGTCGCCTGCTGCCAGTTCGATCTCCGCGGCGAGCAGCTTTGCAAGCCGGTGGGCAGCGGCATCATTGCGCACCAGGTCCGCCAGCTTCTTTGCGGCAGTGCGGGCACCTGCAGCGTCCCGAAGCTGGTTGCTGCCCAGCGCAGCCGCGTACAGCACGCCCACACGCCGGGAGGCGGGCAGGGCTGCAAAACCGGAACCTTGCGGCTCGGCAATCCACTGGCGCAAGGTGTCCACGCCGGGGTTGGCCAATACCCGGGCACGCGCTGCAACCATGGCGTGTTCCAGAGTCGATGGCACTGTGGCCGCTGCGGCGGCCTCTCCGGGCGGAAGGCGCGAATGCATGTCTGCCATGCGCTCGGTGGTCAGCGGGTGGCTGCGCAGATATGGCCACGAACCGTTGTCGTTGAGCCGGTTGGCCTGCTGGAGCTTGTCGAACATGCTGACAAAGCCCTGCGGTGCAAACCCAGCGGGGGCCATCAGGCCATAGCCAATACGGTCCGCCTCGCGCTCCATGTCGCGCGAAAAGTTCAGCTGGTTCTGCATGGCCAGCGCCTGCCCCCCCACCACCAGCGCCTGCGTAGCGCCCGGATTCTTGCTGGCCGCCAGCGCGCCCAGAATCATCGCCCCCAGCAGCAGGGGCGTCTGCTTGCTTTGCTGGGTGATGAGGCGCGAGATGTGGCGCTGGGTGACGTGGCTGAGCTCGTGGGCCAGCACCGAGGCCAGCTCGTCGCGGGTGGTAACGACCCCAATCAGGCCAAGGTGCACACCCAGATAGCCGCCCGGCAACGCAAACGCGTTCACCGTGCGGTCGCGCCCCAACAGGATCTCCCACGCGAAGCGCTCATCCAGCTCCGGCGAGAGCTCCCCGCGCGCCTTGGCGGCAGCCATCAAAGGGCGCCAGATACCTTGCACATAGTCGGCAATGACGGGATCGTCGATGTAGTCGGGGTCTCTGTAGAGTTCGCGGATGATGCGGTCGCCCAGGCGGCGCTCGGCGCTGGTGGTGAGGTCGCTGGGGTCGCCGAGGGTGGGCAAGGCCGTCTGGGCACTCGCCACTGGCGCATACAAAATGCTATTTGCTATCAAAAATATAACTGTTAGCGCTTTCTGGATAAGCGCTGTAAGCCATTTTTGTTGAAATTTTTGCACGAAGGTCCTTTGTCCACCCTCAGGGCCATGCACATGCGTTGCCCTGTACGGCTAACGCCTTATGATGCCTTCGCCCCAAAAACGTTTCGCTCCATTGTCCATGTCCACCCCCGCCTCACCCCTCACCCACTTCGATGCCCAAGGCCAAGCCCACATGGTGGACGTTGGCGCCAAGCCCGCCACCCACCGCGTGGCCGTCGCCACCGGCCGCATTGAAATGCTCCCCGCCACCTTGGCGCTGATCGAATCGGGCACCGCCAAAAAGGGGGACGTGCTGGGCATAGCGCGCATTGCGGGGATCATGGCCGCTAAGAAGACCAGCGAGCTGATTCCGCTGTGCCATCCGCTGGCGCTGACGCGCGTCACTATAGATTTCGAACTGGTGCCCGCTGACAACGCAGTGCACTGCTCCGTCGCTGCAGAAACCGTGGGCCCCACAGGTGTAGAAATGGAAGCCCTCACGGCCGTCCAAGTGGCCCTGCTCACCATCTACGACATGTGTAAGGCGGCAGACCGGGGCATGGTGATGCAGGACGTAAGGGTGCTGGAAAAGCACGGGGGGAAGTCGGGGAGTTTTGTGGCGGGAGCGCTGGGGTGATACCTGTTGGCATCACCCCGCATCCGTCTCAAAATAATAAGTTTAGATGTTGATCGCATAGATCTCACACTACAAATGCATGGGCACGAACTCAGCGATCTGCAATAAAACAATGCATTGACGCCGAATCGGTGTTCATGGCCCTGCGTGACCCTGAAAAAGCTGCCTAAGCGGTGCGCGGGCCAAGTGAGTTACAAAAATCTATCTGATCCACACCAATGCCGACAACTCACATGAGTCCCTCGGTGCGCGCAGTGCCGACGCCAATGCGCTGTATAGTGAATTCATGGCCTGAAGAAAATATCGAGGCAGCTTGGGGATTCGTGCAGAGAATCCCTAGATCACGCATATCCGTAGAATAATCTCGATATAGGTGTTTCTGCTAATTTCCACAATCGTTAGTCCAGCGTCTGCTATGGCACAAGAAATCCATCTCCCGGTAAGAAACCTAGAATTCGAGCCGAGTCATCCAATATTGCGACCCAGTCCTGCCTGCCCACTACTGGTAAAAAATATGCATCCCCAAAACTGATATTGGAATTTTGAAGAATTTTATTTGCTTTTTCTGTCGTCCCAGGGAAATGATGAGCAAATGCAGCCAGCGGTTTTGCGCGAGCCATCGCTTTTTCTTTATAGTCACTGTTATAGGGCACATAAAACTCTGGCCTCTCAGCGTAATCGCGTCCCCCAAATACTGAGTCCAGCATAATTTTCTGACGCTCTGCATTATCCATGGGGTTTCGAATTCCAACAGTTGCAGGCCCGATAAACCAGCGAGGTCGAATTGTGAGGTCCAAATTCCTCAATTGAGCATCAACATCGAAATTTTTATAATCTGGTTTTCCGATAACTCGAAAGCGATCTACTTCATGAACGAGAAATAGAGGGCGGGCTTGATATACCATGTACATGCCATAAATTAGGGCACCAAGCTGGATTAGAATCACGCACGAAATATCGATAAAAAGCTCCCGGCGGCTCTTTTTTGGATTATAAATAATGACCATTAGTAATGGGCCGCAAATTACATCTACACATATTAAAATTAAAAATAGGCTCAGACCGCCAGAAAGCAAACCATATGGATGGGGATACCATACCAAAAAAACGAGCGCCCCCGCCAGCGTAGCTATAAATGTCGATCCTATGAAATGCAGGGCCCCGGCCTTGATTGCAGCTCGGATGCGTAAAAATATCGATATGGGTAATGAATGATTATTCATCGACATTCAGAGGGTAGATATTTGGCGGGCATGCTTCCCAATGCCACATTCGTCATACCGCGCGCCGTTGCCGTAATTGACGTGGAGCTTGCACATGCCCAATCTATTGATTCACTGGAGGCTGCCGTGGGTGCCCCATTGTTTACATTTGGTGAGATTGTGAAAGTAAGCCCGTGAAGCCCTAGAGGAATTCCATTACCTACATTGGCCTCTATGGTAACAAATATTGGCCATGCTCCGTCAGGCACAAATGGCGCACAAGCAACCCCTGGCAGCCCCGCAGTGCCTATGCAAATATTGGCAACATACTTTGATTTTTTACTATCCAGAGGGCTGAGATTGATAGCTGCTGCAGCCCCATCTAGCCCTGTCGCACGATCTTGCATATAGCCTTCACTAAGATGGTTTTTGGCCACCGCCCCTGCCACAACAGCTTCTGCGACCTTGGTACGAATGGCGTAGTCTTGATAGGCTGGCAAGGCGACCGCTGCGAGAACCCCAACAATGGCAACAACAATCATCAACTCGATGAGAGTAAACCCTTGACTAGTTCGCACCATGCAAACCTCGCTTAAAAACGTTGCTCAGGCTATAAAAAAAGGGTGCCAGACGACACCCTCTTTTAAATGTCTCACAAACCCCTATACAGAGGCTGTAAGAAGACAATAAATCAACGGCACTCTGCGGGGGCGTACTTTGCAGGGAGCGCTGTACCAGGCACAACGGGCACATTAGCAGCAGTAAATCGTGCAGTTGCAGTCACAACTGTGGAGCTTCCACATGCCCAGTCAACCGCGCCAGCAGAGGTCGCGGTAGGGCTACCGAGTGCCCCTGCATTGTTGACCAACGGCCGGAATGAAATCACGTTATTGTTGAGACCTGTGGGAATACCATTGGCAGCGGTAGCTGCAATGGCAATATTGATTTGCCAAGGCGCGCCACCCGGAGCGGCAGCACAGTTTGCACCGCCTGTCGGTGCTACATCAACACAAATATTACCTACATATTTAGATTGCTTTTCTGCAAATGCAGTGTTGTTGATGCCCGCTGCGCCAGCATCCAATGCCGTAATGCCGCCCGTTTGAAATGCCTCACTCAATACAGCCTTAGCAGAAGACGCTGCAATAACGCCTTCCGACACCTTGGCCCGGATGCTGTAGTCTTGATACGCAGGCAGTGCCACAGCCGCCAGAATGCCGATGATGGCTACAACGATCATCAGTTCGATGAGTGTGAAACCCTTTTGCAGATTACGCTTCATAAGAAACTCCTTGGAGGTCGATTGCAATTAACAACCTGCAGAAGAATTCTCCAGGTGTGATCTGGATACAGCATTTCTCGTGCCAGCTGGATGCTCCTGCAGGCACCGGTCTCTACCCTTCATGAACCCGGCTCGCTGTATGGTTACATGCGTCAATATCCGGCTGCAGCAGACCATAAGTGACATTTTTGTCCCGTCACGACTGTCGCTAAGTGCATATTTGGTTGCAAGCTGTGCGGGATTTGTCATTGAGGCAGAGCGGCACACGAGAGGGCGGTGGCGCGAACAACGCTGGCTACAAGCTGAATTCCTGCCCTGCCTGTAACCACTGAATGCTGAATGGGGAACTCTCGTCCGAAGGTTTGGCGGCCTCGTCTGCGAGCAGCTTGCGTATCTCGCCCATGATGACTTCCGTTTCAGCCGGCTTGGTGTGGGTGATGTACACCTGACAGCCCAGCTGTTCGCACAAGCGCAGTTCTGCCAGCAGCGTCTGTGGCGACAGGTGCAAGCTACGCCGGGCCAGTGCGCTTTCACGTTCGCTGAATGCGGTTTCCATGACGAGCATGGAAATGGGCAGCTGGTTCACACGCTCCCAGAAGGCCGGGTTTCGTTCAGTGTCGCCGCTGAAGACCCACCATCCTTTGAGTCCCTGAACGGCGTAGCCCACGGCGGGCACGGTGTGGACGGCCGGAAGGGCCTCCACGACCACTCCAGCGGTGGTGCATTGTTCGCCCACATTGAGCGGACAAAACCGCATGAATGGATAGTCTGCCGACGGGATGCACGAGAAGTCGGGCCAGATGATATTGTTGAAGATGTGTGTGCGCAGCACCTCAATGGTCGGCGGCAAAGCGTGAATGTGTACAGGGGCTTGGCGAAGCGACGACACGGCATCGAGCATCAGCGGCAGCGCTGCAATGTGGTCCAGGTGTGAATGCGTGAGAAACACGTGGTCGATCTTGCGCATCTCGTCCAGTGTGAGGTCGCCCACGCCTGTACCGGCATCGACCAAAATGTTGTCGTCGATAAGGAACGAAGTGGTCCGGCAATCTTTGGCGATGGCTCCGGAGCAACCCAGCACACGAACCTTCATGGGCCAACCTGTCTATTTGGTGTCGAAATTGGTGGCGCCGTCCCATCCGGGGTTCACGCTCTGCCCTTGCAAGGTTTGTACTCGGGCGGCATACAGTTCGTAGAGGGCGGAGGGCGCGGCAGTTTGCTGTAAGTTCACCAGCAGTTTGCCGCATTGTGCCCAGTCCTGGGCGCGATAGGCCTCCAGGAAGTGTTTCCATATGGACAATTCGTCCACTTTGTACGGCATCCCGGTCTGTAGCGGGGCAACTGGCGAATAGATAGCCACAGCCTGGGCTTTGCCCTTGACGCGCACCAGGTCCAGCTCTTGCCAGATGAAATCCGGTGCCTGGGCATGGGTGGATTCACTCACCACGGTGCGCACGCCATAGTGTTTGGACAAGCCTTCCAGGCGTGATCCCAAGTTGACCGCGTCACCAATGACCGTGTAACTGCGTCGGATGTCCGAACCCATGTCGCCCACGCACATGGTGCCGGTATTCAGGCCAATCCCGATACCAATCTCGGGGAGCCCGCGCTCTCGGTGCAACAGGTTGATCTGCTCAACCGCACGCTCCATGTCCAGCGCTGCCTGCACTGCCAGTTGCGCGTGTTCTGCGGTGGGCACCGGCGCTCCCCAAAACGCCATGACGCAGTCCCCCATGTACTTGTCGATGGTGCCTCTGTGGCTGCGAATGATGTGGGTCAGCTGGCTGAACACGTCGTTGAGCAGGGCTTGCAGCTGCAGGGGCTCCATCTGCTCCGACATGGCGGTGAACCCCCGCATGTCGCAGAACATGACGGTCAGTTCGCGGCTGGTGGCCTGCATGCTGTAGTTTTCGGGCTGCTTGACCATCTCGTCCACCAGCTCGGGTGGCACGTAGGTGCCAAACAGCGCAGCCAGTTCCCGCTTGGATCGGCTTTCCACAAAGTAGCCGTAGACCATGTTGAGCGCGAATGCCAGTACCGCCATCACGATTACCGTCGCCAGTGGCATTGCCAAGCCTTGGGCGAGATAAAGCCACAGGTTGAGGCCTGCCAGCGCTGCAACCACCCCCAGGCTGAGAAGCACCGCGGAGGTGGCTGACAGCGCGGGCAGGGCGACGGCCAGCAAAACACCTGCACAGAGCAGCTGTGCAGCGTCAAAGCCCACCGCGTAGTCGGGTCGCACGATGCTTTTGCCATCGAGAAAGGCGGACAGCATATTGGCGTGGGTTTCCACGCCGGGATAGGTTCGGCCTACGGGGGTTACGCGCAGGTCGAGCAGACCGGGGGTTGTCGAGCCCACCAGAACCAATTGTCCTTGCAGGTTGTTGGCTGGCAGTTTGCCCTCCAGAACGTCTGACGCGGACACGTAGCGGAATGACCCGCCATTTACATCACCAGGGCCGCGGAAGGGGATCAAGGTTGCAAGCCGTGTGTCCACCGGTAGCGCGAAATCGCGGCCATCCTGGCGTAGCACGATGCTCTGGAGTATGTCGTGCTTCCCTTCTGGATTGGCGTGGGCGTAGTGGGGATGGATTTCCGGCTGGTCGAGCAGGGTACGGTACATCGCCAAGGCCAAGGATTCGTAGTAATTTCCCTGATGCTCCGCCAGCAATGGGAGAGATCGGACGACACCATCGTCATCGGTGATGGAATTGAAGAAGCCCGCAGCGGGTACGGCGTGCGCCAGCTCCTTGATGTTGCTGCCATATCCTCCCCAGGAGGTTGCCAGCAACGGTAGGCCGCGAAGTCTTTCTGCGGGCAAGGCGGGTGCTGGCAAAACACCTTTTGTTCTCCCGTCCCGGTCACTGGTGAAGTAATAGCCCAGAACCGCAGGTCGGCCTTGCAGAGCGCGGGCAAAGAGTGCGTCGTAGTCAAGAGCGGGAGCCAGGCGCGCCAGTTGTTCCTTGAAGCCTGTCTGCGCCCGCAAAGGCCCTTTGGCCAAACGCTCCAGGTTTGCGAGACCCGAGCTTCCGTCTGCTTCCGCGAAGAGGACGTCAAACCCCACCAGCGCGACCTGTTGTCGTTCAAACAGCTCCTGCGTCAAAGCAGCAAGCTTGTCCCGTCCCCAAGGCCAATGCCCCACCCTATCAAGGCTTTTTTCGTCAATATCAACGATGACGATACGCTCATCCAGCGTACGCGGCATGGTCGCACGCAGCCGGGTGTCGTAGATGATGTTTTCGAGCCGCTCCAGCACCTGGAGGTGAAGGGCGCCTGAAATGTGCAGCAGTGCAAACGCTAACGGAATCAGGGTGACTGCCGCGCGGCGAGCGTGCCGTCGGAACAGATGCAAAAGTCTGGATTGCATGGGTTCCGGCGACAAGGTCGGCAGATGAATTGCCAGATGGGGCGCGAGGCCCGGGTGCGGCCGTCAGCTTTGTTCGAATTGCATTTCCGTACCTGCCAACTCCAGCCGATCACCGTGTTTGAGAGGTACAGGAGATGTGCCGATGGAAGCACCATTGAGCAGGGGCATGTCGGGACCCTCGACATGGGCCAGCACGAAGCCCTGATGCCGCTTGGTAATGGAGGCCACGGCAACGCCAGGTTTGCCGATGGTGGTAACCACCTTTTGCAGCGACACTTCCCGCCCCGCAGCGGCACCAGACATCACACGGATGACCCCGGAGATAGGCGGGGCAGTGGCAGCACCCAGCGGGGCAGGCCGGGAGGCCGTGCCCAACGGAGGCACCATTCCCGGTTTGAAGATCATGGTCTTCTCGAAGTTTTGCCCTTCAGCCTCGTGCAGGAAACGGATCTTGTACTTGCCCACCTCAACGGTATCGCCATTGCGCAGTTCTTGGCGCTTGACAGCCTTGGCGTTGACGTAGGTGCCGTTGGTGCTCCCCAGGTCTTCAATTTCCACATCCTGGCCTGCCATGTGAATGACGGCATGTTCGCCGCTCACGGCGAGGTTATCGATCACGATGTCGTTGTAAGGGCGGCGGCCGAGCGTAGTGCGCTCTTTGGTCAGTTGCACTTCCTTGATGACAACCCCGTCGATTGAAACGATCATTCTGGGCATGATCCACTCCTGATGTGATGAGTAATTGTTGTAGTCGGCGCCACTTACGCGGCCCCTAGCAATCGGGACATAAGGCCGCGTTTCTTGCCCCCCGCAGCCGCTTGCACCAGCAGTACGCTGACGTTATCACGCCCACCGTTCGCATTGGCAGTGTCGATGAGCAATGTGGCTTTTTCCTCCAAAGGCAGTGGTGTTCGCACCAGCTCCGCCAAGTCTGAGTCAGCGACCATGTCCGTGAGGCCGTCTGAACACATTAGGAACAAGTCATTGGGGGCCACCTGAAACTCGTTGACTTCCATCATGACATTGGGCTCTACGCCCAGCGCACGGGTAACGAGATTGCGATTGGACGACAGCGCGGCTTGCTGCGCTGTGAGCAGTCCGGCATCCACCTGTTCCTGGAGCCAGGAGTGGTCACGTGTGATCTGTTGCAGGGTGCCATCGCGCAGGCGATAGCAGCGGGAGTCGCCAATATGCCCGAGGATGAGGCGGCTGCCATGGAAAACCCCGACCACCAGCGTGGTGCCCATTCCTGCATATTGGGGGTTGGAAAGCGAGGCGCCCAGGATGGCATGGTTGGCGTTCTCGACGCAGATCTCCAGGGCTCGCCGCACGTCGGTCGATTGGGGTGTGCTGCCGGCCTGCCCCAACCAGCGGGCCATCTCGGTGCGGATGAACGTGGTGGCCATGCCGCTTGCCACTTCACCAGCGTTGTATCCGCCCATGCCATCGGCGAGGATGGCGACCTGAGCATCCCGGTCGACCGCCACCGCATCTTCGTTGTTGGTGCGCACGCGGCCTTTGTCGGTGCGTGCGAAAAATTCGTAGGTCATGGATGTTGGGGCGAGCGTCATCGGGCGCCTGAAATCGGCGGGGATGCCGCGCCCCGCCCAGCGGGTTGCTCCATCACGGTTCTCTGAAAATCCGCCATTTCATGCCCTGTTGCATCGCGGTCCGCATCATAGACGACTGCTCCCGGCTCCGGCGATCCCGCCTGTCCGGCCGCCACGCCCGCCTGCCGCAGGTCGGCGGCAAATTGCCGGCCCGTCTGGTACCGGGCCTCCGGGCGTTTCTGAAGGGCCTGGGCCACCACGCGCGCCACGGCGGGGGATAGCTCGGGGCGCAGCTGCCGAATGTCGGGCGCCTCCGTGTTGGCGATTTTGTGCATCAGCTCCGTCATCGACTCCCCGCGCAGCGGCAGCGAGCCCGTCAGCAGCTGAAACAACGTGACACCCAATGAGTAGAGGTCTGACCGGCCATCTACCTTCTTGCCTGCGAGTTGTTCCGGTGACATGAAACTCGGGGTTCCCAGAACCAGTCCTGTGCGTGTTTTGCTGGAATCCGTGATGCGTGCAATGCCAAAATCCGTCACCTTCACGGCATCCGTGGCGGCGTCGAACATGATGTTGGCAGGCTTGATGTCGCGGTGCACCACGTTGTGTGCGTGGGCGTAGTCCAGCGCCTCGGCGACGCGTGCTCCGATGGAAAGCACCGTGGCCACCGGTAGAAGATGCCCAGCATGGCAGGCCCGCGCCAGGTCTGCGCCCTTGAGGAACTCCATGGCGATGTAGGCCAGATCGTGTTCCTCGCCAGCATCAAAGATCGTCACGATGCAGGGGTGCTGCAGGCGCCCCGCCGTTTCTGCCTCGCGAAAGAACCGGGCTCTGGCGTCGATGAGTGCGTCGCCCTCGAACTCTTCGCCGAGCGCCAGGGTCTTGATGGCAACCACGCGTCCAATCTTTGGGTCTCTTCCCAGGTAGACCACGCCCATCGCCCCTTTGCCAATCTCCCTGTCTATCTGATAGCGGCCCAGCATCGGTATGCCGGTTGCGGCATCACCTGGCAGGCGCGGCGCTGGGGTGGGGGGAATCGATGCGGGTGTGCTGGACGGGGCGCCAGTTTCCTTCTGCAAGTGCGCCCGCACACGCTTGTACCGTGCATGGGCATCCTTGTATCCCTTGTTGTGCTGCAGAATGTGTTTGTAGACGGACTTGGCCTTGGCAAAGTTGCGCTTGCGCTCAAAGTCCTGAGCCAGGTGGTACAGGTTGTCCATCAGGGCATCGCTGGGCGGCACTCGGCGCAAGCGCTCGAAGGCCATGTCCAATTGGCCCTGCCCCTGCAGCGCAAGCCCCATCATGCGATCGGTTTCGGCGGTTTCCGCTGATGGGGGTGTACCTCTTGCGCCGAGCTTGCCCAGCACGGCAAAGGCTGTGATGCCTCCCAACAAAGCCAGCACGCCGGGCGCCAAAGGAATCCAGAGCCCTGCGTAACGCAGCAGGCCCCACTCAGTGGCGACGAGCAGGAGCAGGAGCCCTGCGCCCAGCACTCCCCCGGCTGGACGAGAGAGTCTCGGAAGGGCCAGCGCAACAAAGAGCAATGCTCCCAGTGCGCTGCCCCAGGACGCCGTCCATGCCCACTCAGGTCGTTGCACCCCGAGGCCCAGCCGTATGGCGGACAGCGTTTGCGCCAGCATCTCCACGGGATACATCGTGCGCGCGCTGGACTGGACCCATGGGGTGACCAGCGCGTTGCTTGTCTCACCCACCAGTACCACTTTGTCCTTGAAGTCCTGCGGCGGAATCTTGCCGCTGGATACCTGGGCAAAAGACACCACAGGGAATGCGGAGGCACCGTCCGGCGCTGCGTGAAATCGCGGGTGCATCACCGCCGAACCGTCGGTCACAACGTGCAGCCCACCCATGCGAATGCCCTGAGGCTCCGTCTGAACCCGCAGTTCGTTTTGGCCCAGGTGCAGACTGTGCCTGGCCGCAAGCAAGGCCAAGGAGGGCACGCCGACGTCGTCGTACCGCAGCAGAAGGGGAATGCCGCGAAGGTGTCCATCTTCGTCCAGGGCGACCGAAAGATGACCGACGCCTGCCGCCACCGAACCGATCCCGGCTACCGGGTTTTGCGCCGATGTGGCGGGGATCGCAAAGCTTGCCGGGTTCGGCAAAACGCTGCGGTGCACATAGGCGGGCAGCGGTGTGCGGGCACCGCCCGCCAGGGTGTAGCGCGAGGCCAGGAAAACGTTGCCGGCCCGTTGGATGCTGGCGGCCAGGCGCGCGTCAGAATCCAGAGCCTTCTCCGCCTCGTCTACGGTGCGGCTCAGCTCCGTCGCCAGCGGGGATGTGTCCCCCGCCCGCGCCATCGTGTCCCGCATTTTGCGAAGGTAGGCAAGGCCACGGTCGGACTGGGGTTCGGCAAAAGACGGGGTCAGGACAATGGTCTTGGCGCCAGCCGCCGAAAGCTGGTCGATCAACTTGGCGTAGACATCCCGTGACCAGGGGCCGTTGCCCAAGCTTTCAAGGCTGGCATCGTCGATGCCAATGATGGCAATTTCAGGCAACGGGGCTGGCGTGTGGATGCTGGTCGCAGCGTCATAAACGCGGTACTCCAGCCACTGGAACACACCCGTGGCTGCGCACAGTGCAACCAGCACCGCCGCAGCCAATGCGCCCCGCAAACCATCGGTACGCCACATGCCAAGCCACCGCCCCGAGGTTGTTCGTCCCACTTGCTGATATTCCACTCTCTGTATTGAGAGCTGTTCAAAGCAATATTTAAGCCGGGGCTGCAGGGGGCTTGGTGTGACCCCCAACCGCATGCGACGGGTGGTTCATCGAGGATTCGATGGCGGTTCTTGTCGGGGCAGGCAGGACGGATGAATCGGGTGTGTCATTTTTGTCACCCGAATGCGACGAGCCACCCGGACACACTTTGGCCCACCCATGCAAAAAGCGCCCGGAACCTTGGTTCCGGGCGCTTTTTTTGGGTACGCCTTCCTCTGCGAGCCCTCAAGCCCGAGGTGTCCGCAGCGACGCGGACGGGCGCAGCGAGATTTACTTCAGCTGGGCCTTGAGCAGCTTGCCCAGTTCCGAAGGATTGCGGGTGATGATGAAGCCCGACTCTTCCATGATCGCCAGCTTGGCGTCGGCCGTGTCGGCACCGCCAGAGATCAGCGCGCCAGCGTGGCCCATGCGCTTGCCGGGAGGGGCCGTGACGCCAGCGATGAAGCCCACGATAGGCTTCTTCATGTTGGCCTTGCACCACTGGGCGGCTTCGGCTTCGTCAGGACCGCCGATTTCGCCAATCATGATCACGGCATCGGTGTCTGGATCGTCGTTGAAAGCCTTCATCACGTCGATGTGCTTGAGGCCGTTGATGGGGTCTCCACCAATGCCCACGGCGCTCGATTGACCCAAACCGACTTCGGTCAGCATGGCCACGGCTTCGTACGTCAGCGTGCCCGAGCGGGACACCACGCCGATACGGCCCTTGCGGTGGATGTGACCGGGCATGATGCCGATCTTGATTTCGTCAGGCGTGATCAGGCCAGGGCAGTTGGGGCCCAGCAGCAGCGTCTTCTTGCCGCCAGCGGCTTCCTTGGCCTTCATCTTGTTGCGCACCATCAGCATGTCCTTGACCGGAATGCCTTCGGTAATGCAGATGGCCATGTCCAGGTCGGCTTCGACGGCTTCCCAGATGGCATCCGCAGCGCCTGCTGGAGGCACATAGATCACCGACACGGTGGCACCGGTCTGCTGAGCGGCTTCCTTGACGGAGGCGTAGATCGGGATGTTGAAGATCGACTCGCCCGCCTTCTTGGGGTTCACGCCCGCCACGAAGCAGTTCTTGCCGTTCGCGTATTCCTGGCACTTTTCGGTGTGGAACTGGCCAGTCTTGCCCGTGATGCCCTGGGTGATGACCTTGGTGTCTTTGTTGATGTAGATCGACATGTGTGTTCTCCGGGCTTACTTGACGGCAGCAACGATCTTGGTCGCAGCTTCGGCCATGGTGTCTGCAGCGATGATGGGCAGGCCAGACTCGGCCAGCATCTTCTTGCCCAGCTCTTCGTTCGTGCCCTTCATGCGCACGACCAGCGGCACGTTCAGGTTCACGGCCTTGCAAGCGGTGATCACGCCGGTGGCGATGGTGTCGCACTTCATGATGCCGCCGAAGATGTTGACCAGAATGCCTTCGACCTTGGGGTTCTTCAGCATGATCTTGAAGGCTTCAGTCACCTTCTCGGGGGTGGCACCGCCGCCCACGTCCAGGAAGTTGGCGGGCTCGCCGCCGAACAGCTTGATGGTGTCCATGGTGGCCATGGCCAGGCCGGCGCCGTTCACCAGGCAGCCGATGTTGCCATCGAGGCTGATGTAGGCCAGGTCGAACTTGGAGGCTTCCACTTCGGCCGGATCTTCTTCGTCCAGATCGCGGAAGGCCACGATTTCGGGGTGGCGGAACAGGGCGTTGGCGTCAAAGTTGAACTTCGCGTCCAGGGCCATCAGGTTGCCCTTGGAGTCGCAGTTCAGCGGGTTGATTTCCACCAGCGACGCATCGGTGTCCATGTAGCACTTGTAGATCTTGGCGAAGATGTCCACGGCCTGGTCGATGGAAGCACCTGTCAGGCCGATGGCTGCTGCCACTTTGCGGCTCTGCGCTTCGGTGATGCCGGTCAGCGGGTCGATCATCTCGGTGATGATCTTCTCGGGCGTGGAGTGGGCCACTTCCTCGATGTCCATGCCGCCTTCGCTCGAAGCGATCAGGGCGACCTTTTGCGTGGCGCGGTCGGTGACCAGCGACACATACAGTTCGTTCTTGATGTCGGCACCGTCTTCGATGTACAGGCGGCGAACCTTCTGGCCCTCAGCGCCCGTCTGGTGCGTGACCAGCTGCATGCCCAGGATGTCGCTGGCGCGTGCCTTCACGTCGTCAATGGTCTTGGCAACCTTCACGCCGCCGCCCTTGCCACGGCCACCGGCGTGGATCTGGGCCTTGACCACCCACACGGGGCCGCCGAGCTTCTGGGCTGCTTCAACGGCCTCTTGCACCGTGAATGCGGGAATGCCACGCGGAACGGGCACACCAAAATTGCGCAAGATTTCCTTGCCTTGGTATTCGTGAATCTTCATGAGGTCTCTCTCAGGGAAGGGTGGTAGTTACCCGTTTACCATGAACAGATGTCTGGCCGCGGGCTTGGGACATGGCAACCCGCGACTGTATCATGTTGCAACGCACCATCCTTGTGCCTAACTTACACCCTGGGCTGGGCTGGTAGCCTTCCCATCCCCCCTTTTTCTCTTTTCTATTCCGGCAGCCGCTGCCGCCTTTTTGCAGGAGCACCTCCATGTCCAAAGTCTTTATCGATGGCGAAGCCGGTACCACGGGCCTGCAGATCCGCGAGCGCCTGCAGGCCATGCCGCAGATCGAGCTGGTCAGCATTGCGCCCGAGTTGCGCAAAGACCCGGCCGCCAAACGCGACCTGATCGCGGGGGTCGACCTGGTGGTGCTGTGCCTGCACGACGATGCGGCGCGCGACACCGTGGCCATGGTGGACGAGATCGAGCGCAGCTCGGGCCGCGAGGTCAAGGTGATCGACGCCAGCACGGCCCACCGCACGGCCGATGGCTGGGTGTACGGGTTTCCAGAACTCGCTGCATCGCAGGCGCAGGCGGTGCGCGACGCCACCCGTGTCTCCAACCCCGGCTGCTACGCCACGGGCGCGATTGCCATGCTGCGCCCGCTGGTTGACGCCGGTCTGATCCCTGCGGACTACCCTTTGAGCCTGCCTTCGGTGTCGGGCTACTCCGGCGGCGGCCGCACCATGATCGAAGCCTACGAGGCAGGCACTGCAGCGCCGTATGAGGCCTACGCCCTGGGCCTGACGCACAAGCACATTCCCGAGATCCTGCGCTACACCGGCCTCACACGCCGCCCGGTGTTCATCCCCGCCGTGGGCAACTTCCGCCAGGGCATGCTGGTGCAGTTGCCGCTGCACCTGGACCTGCTGCCCGGAGCCCCCAAGGCCAGCGACCTGCACGACGCGCTGGCCGGTCACTACAGCCGCACCAACACGCCCGAGCAGTGGGTCAGCGTACTGCCGCCCACCGATGATTTGAAGCTCGCCGCCGACACGCTGACCGACACCAACAAGCTGGAGCTGCGCGTGTTTGCCAACGAGCAATACCGGCAGGCCGTGGTCATCGCGCGCCTGGACAACCTCGGCAAAGGTGCCAGCGGCGCCGCAGTGCAGAACCTGCAGCTGATGCTCGGTCTCTGAACCGCTACGGGTTTCCCCACCCTCCTGTCTGCCCGGCAGGTTTTCGACGCGCCAGACCTGGCGCGTTTTTTCTATGGGCGTCCCCGGCGGAATCGTTTAAGCTGATTCCAGACCGCTGACCACGCCAGGCCCACTGGCGCACGCCGTATGTTTGGGGGGGGCTGATGGGTTTTCCACTGTCTTATGACATCGTGGCGCCGCAGATGCGGTCGCTGCAGAAGCTCGAAGCTGCGTTGCAGCGCCTGGATCTTCGCTGGGAGGTCATCGACACCACTGCACGCATCGTGTGCCCGGCCGAGGCGGCGGGTTTCCTGCATACCCTGGACCAGACGCGCACCGCATTCGCCACGCTGGCGCAGGAGATGGTGGAGCACATTGCCACCACCCACCTGAGCAACCGCATGGGCGACCTGGCGTCCCGCGCCCAGGTGGCCATCGATATTCTGGTGCGCAACCTTTTCGAGCGCACGGCCGATGTCGGCTTCATCGCCACCGATGGACCGCTGGTGGCTTTTGTGGAGGCTGCGGGAGTCCAAGGCGACCCCGATGCCGCCACGCTGCTGCGCCAGCGGTTGCAAGAGTACCGCGCCAAATACACCGTCTATGACGACATCCTGCTGCTGGATGCATGTGCCCATCCGTTGCTGGGCCTGCAAGACCGGCAGGTGACCGAGACCTTGGTTGTGCAGGAGCCCTCGTGGTGGCGGGGTGCGATGGACAGGCCCGGCTATGGCGAGCACTACGGTGCCTCGGACTGGTATCCCGGCGAAGGCGATCTGCTGCTGTATGTGCACCGCGTTGTATCGGCGCAGGGGCGCGCCTGCGGGGCCGTGGTGCTGCGCTTTGGACTCCATTCCGAGCTGGAGTCGATCTTTGCCGACCTGCGCGACCCCGAGGACCGCGTGGCGCTGCTGCTCGTGGATGGCAGTGATCGTGTCATTGCGTCCAGCAAGCCCGCTGAATTCTCGGTGGGCGAGGTCCTGGCCACTGGCTCTCTGCAGTCGCTTGACGCCCGCCCCTGCACCCACCGGGGCCAAGACTACCTGGCGCAGGCGCGCACCACCCGGGGCTACCAGGGCTACCAAGGCCTGCCCTGGCGGGCGGTGGCGCTGGTGCGGCTGGATGCGGCGTTCAAGGGCGAGCAAGGTATGCAGGAGTCTGCAGGGGGCGGTGGCGCGCAGGCGACGGCTGAGGCAGCGCGCATGGAGGTGGACGATCCCATGCTGCGCGCCATTGTGGAACGCGCCCGCGCCATCGAAGAAGGGCTTACCCGCGTGATCTGGAATGGCAAGGTGGCCGAATCGGCGGTGAGCGCAGGCTCGTCGATCCATGCAGTATTTGACCAGATCGGGCGCACGGGCAAGGACACCATTGCCGTCTTCGACGGTGCCATCCAGGAACTGCGCGGACTGCTGCTGGCAGGGCGCCGCGCCGAGATGAAGGCCCATGCCGGCCTGGCGGTCCGCATCATGGATCGCAACCTCTACGAACGCGCCAACGACTGCCGCTGGTGGGCGCTGTCCGAAGAACTGGCCCATGCGCTGGGTGACATCCAGGCGCGGGGCGTGCCGGGGCAATCAGCCGCTGCAGCACAGCGCGCGGCACAGATCCTCGCGCACCTCAACAGCCTCTACACGGTGTACCGGCGCGTGGCGCTGTTTGACCGCCAGGGGCGCGTGGTGGCCGTGTCCTGCGATGCCGACACGCTGCCCGCCGACCTGCAGCTGGATGCCGACTTGGTCCGGCGCACCCTGGCCTTGCAAGGTTCGCAGGCCTACGCCGTGTCGCCCATGCAGCCCCAGGCGCTGGCCGATGGCTTGCCCGCCTATGTGTACTGCGCCGCGCTGCGCGCTGCGCCGGGCGGCCCGGTGGTGGGCGGCATCGCGCTGGCCTTCAACTGCGCCACCGAGCTGAAGGCCATGCTGCGCGACGCACTGCCGCAGGGCCAGGGCATGCGCGGCTTCTTCACCGATGCGCAGGGGCGCGTGCTAGCCAGCGCAGACGAGGATGGCATGGATGCCGCTCAGGGCGGTGCGCAACCTGTATTGCCTTTTGTGGCGGATATTGCACGGGCCGCAGTGCCACCAGCGGCTGCAGGGCGGCAGCCCGGGCAAGGCGCAAGAACGTCCTCTGCGGCGACTGCGTCTGTCCTGCCCGCCACCGCGCAGCGCGTGCACTGGCAAGGGCGGGACTATCTGGCGGGTGTGGCGGTCAGCACCGGATACCGGGAATTCAAGCGCGACGATGGATACCGAGAACCCGTGTACTCCGTATTGCTGATGCCCGTGCAGCCCGCCGTGGCCAGCGGCGGTGCCCTGGCCTTGCCGCAGTCATCTGTGCAGGGGGCGGGCGGCAATGTGCGCCGCTATGGTGTGGTGGCCTGTGGCGCCCTGCTGCTGGCCATTGACAGCATGCACGTGCAGCAGGCCATGTCGGCCGCGCGCCTGGTGCAGGTGCCGGGCCCGGCGCAGCTGGCCGGCATGCTGGAGATTGCCCACGAAGGCGGCACCCGCATGGCGCCCGCCTATGACGCCTGCCGCATTGCGGGCCTGTCTGCATTGGCCGACCCTCGGCGGGCCGTGGCGGTCGTGGTCAAGAGCCAGGGCCGCCCGGTGGTGCTGTTGGTGGAGCGTCTGGTGGGCGTGGTGTCGCAGGACAGCGTGCACCCTGTGCCGGGCAGCGTGTCCGCACATGCCCCATGGATCACGGGCATCCTGAGCGACCGAGGCTCGGGCCAGGCCATCGTGTATGTGGTGGACCCCAATGGCCTGGATGCCCGGTGGGTACCCTTGCCACCCGAGGTGCTTGCGGCACCCTCAGCCAGCAGTACCTCTGCAGAGTTGACAACACAGCGCTGACCGGGCCTGGTCTGTGGACGCTGCCCGGTTGGGTCAGGTGGCGCCGCCAGGGTCCTCGTCATTCGTGTCGCCGTCCGTATCGCCACCAATGGCTTTCTGGATGGCATGCATCGTGAAGCCGCGTGCCATCAGGAAGCGGACCTGGCGCGAGCGTTCTTTCATGTCCAGCGGCACCTGGCCAAACTTGCGCTGCCATACCTCTCGGGCACGCTGCACCTCGGTGGTCAGCAGCGGGGCCGTGGCCTCGCGCACCAGCTCATCGGCCACTCCCCGGTTGCGCAGTTCCCGAACGAGGCGGGCTGCACCCAGGCGGGGGCCACGGCGGTGCACCAGGGATTGGGCCGCGCGCTGGTCGCTCAGCCAGTCCTGCTCCACCAGCATGTCCAGCAGGGCGGCCAGCTCCTCGGGGCTCTCTGCATGGGGCGCCAGCTTGGCGGCCAGCTCGCTGCGGGAATGCTCCCGCTGGCTTAGCAGGCGCAGGGCCCGGCCCTTGAGCGAGAGCGTGGTGAACCCCATGAATCTATTTGCTTCAAATTTAATAGCTGCTGGTGCTTGCCAATCAAGCGCTAGCAGCCAATTTTGCTTGAAACTTCGGAGTTCACTCGTCCGCAGTGGCGGCAGGGGCCTGCAGTGCGCCAGGCAGCAGCGCAATGCCCAGGCCTTCGCGCACCTTGTTCTCGATCTCGCGGGCGAGGTCGGGGTTCTCACGCAGGAACTCACGCGCGTTGTCGCGGCCCTGGCCGATTTTTTCGCCGTTGTAGGCGTACCAGGCACCGCTCTTTTCCACGATCTTGGCGGTCACGCCCATGTCGATGATTTCGCCCTCGCGGCTGATGCCTTCGCCGAACAGGATGTCGAACTCTGCTGTCTTGAAGGGTGGGCTCACCTTGTTCTTGACCACCTTGACCTTGGTTTCGTTGCCGATGGCTTCGTCGCCCTTCTTGATGGTGCCGGTGCGGCGAATATCCAGGCGCACGGAGGCATAGAACTTGAGCGCGTTACCGCCGGTGGTGGTTTCGGGCGAGCCGAACATCACGCCGATCTTCATGCGGATCTGGTTGATGAAGATGACCATGCAATTGGTCTTCTTGATCGTGGCGGTCAGCTTGCGCAGCGCCTGGCTCATCAGGCGGGCCTGCAGGCCGGGCAGCGCGTCGCCCATCTCGCCTTCGATTTCGGCCTTGGGCGTGAGCGCGGCGACCGAGTCCACCACGATCAGGTCCACGGCGCCGGAGCGCACCAGGCTGTCCACAATTTCCAGCGCCTGCTCGCCGGTGTCGGGCTGGCTGATCAGCAAGTCGGACAGTTGCACCCCCAGTTTCTGGGCGTACTGCACATCCAGCGCGTGTTCGGCATCCACAAACGCGCAGGTACCGCCCAGCTTCTGCATCTCGGCAATCACCTGCAGCGTGAGCGTGGTCTTGCCCGACGATTCCGGGCCATAGATCTCGACCACACGGCCACGGGGCAGGCCGCCCACGCCCAGCGCGATATCGAGGCCCAGCGAGCCGGTGGAGACAACCTGGATGTCCTCGATCACCTCACCTTCACCCAGGCGCATGATCGTGCCCTTGCCAAACTGCTTCTCGATCTGGGCGAGCGCAGCGGCCAGGGCCTTGGCCTTTTCGGTGTTCACGGGCAATGCGGGGTTGGTGCCTTTGACTGCGACGTCCATGAGAAACTCCTTGAAAAACAACAGGTTGGATGCTTGCATCGCTCTGCGGTTAATCACAGGCTGGATGCTTGAACAGTAGTTTATGCGAGCCGTTGCAAGGTCTTCAAGGATAATTTAGTCAGTTTGCCTGACAATTCGGTGATGCCTGATTCGCCCCTTCCATCCCCTGTCGAAGACGGCTGGCGCCAGACCCACCTGGGTCGCCTGTTCGGCCACGCCATGCGGCGTTTTGACGCGCGCGTGCTGCAGCTCATGGCGCGCAACGTGGAGGTGCCGCTGGCGCTGTCCAACCTGGCGGCGCGCGACCAGGTGACGGCCGCGCATGTGCACATCACCCGGCACCTGGCCTTGCAGGGCGACCGACTGACCGACCTGGCCCAGCGCGCGGGCATGACCAAGCAGGCCATGGCCAACCTGGTGGACCAGTGCGAGGCCTGGGGACTGGTCACGCGCGAAGCCGACGCGCTGGATGCGCGGGCGCGCCGCGTGTGCTTCACGCCCACCGGCCTGGCGTGGCTGCAAGCGTTCCGGGATGCAGTGGCGCAGGCCGAGGCGGAGTTTCGCGCCGAAGTGGGCAATGACGTGGCCACCGTGGTGGCGATTGGGCTGGAGGCCTATGCGGGCGGCGACACCGGCGACTGAGCCCCCACTGGCTCGGCGCAGGCCAACAGCCATTGTCGAAAGCACTGCAGGGCGTGCAGTTGCGTGCGCCCTTCGGGATAGCAGAACCAGTAGCCCACATCGCTCCGATAGCCGCCGCGCAGGTTGGCATCCGGCAGGGGCTCGCGCACCAGGCCTGCCGTGATTTCATCCTGCACCAGGCAGCGGGGCACCAGCGCCAGGCCCATGCCCGCCATCACGGCGCGGATCATGGTCTGGAACTGGTCAAACTGCGGCCCGGCCAGCGGGTCGATGAGGGCCTCCACCCCGTGCGTCTCGCTCCAGCGCAACCACGCCTCGGGCACGGTCACGTGGCGCAGCAGGGTGTAGCTAGCTATGTCGCGCGGGGTGTGGATGGGCCAGTCGGCCACCTTGGTGCGGGGGGCGATCAGCGCAACGTCGTTGCCCGTGATGTGGTGGGCGTGTGCGCCGGGCCAGTGGCCGTCGCCGAACAAAATGGCGCAGTCCAGCTCGGGCCGGGTGAAGTCGTAGCTGTGCACATACGGCACAAAGTGCAGCGTGATCTGCGGGTGCTGCTGCTGAAACTGCGGCAGCCGCGGGATGAGCCACTTGGCCGCAAACGTGGGCAGGCTGGACAGGTGCAGCGCGCCGCCACCGTCGTCGCTGGTGATCAGCTCCAGCGTGGCGGCCTCCAGCTGTGCCAGCACGCCGCGCACGGCTTTTTCGTAGCGCTCGCCCGCCGGAGTCAGGGCCAGGCGTTTGCGGCTGCGCTCGAACAGCGGCACGCCCACCCAGGTTTCCAGTTCCTTGATCTGTTTGCTGACCGCGCTCTGGGTCAGGTGCAGCGCCTCGGCCGCACGCGAGATGCCGCCAAACCGGGTGACGGTGGAGAACGCCCGCAGCAGGTGCAGGGGTGGTGAGAGACGGCGCAGAGAAGACATGCTAAGTAATCAAATCATTCCTTAATGGAATGTTATCAGGCATATCCATTGCTTGGTAGAGGGCGTTGATTCCTTTAACCTCAATCCACTTCATAGGAGAAATGGCCATGCAACGCCGTCACGTCCTTTCCGCTCTGGCTGCCGTATCTTTCGTTCCTGGAATGTCTTTGGCGCAAGAGGGCAAGCCCCTGCGCATCATCGTGCCCTTCCCGCCCGGGGGCGCCACCGACATCACGGCCCGCAGTCTGCAAGAGTCGCTGGCCCGCATCCTCAAGCAGCCCGTGGTGCTGGAAAACCGGGGCGGAGCAGGCGGCTCTATCGGCATGGCCGAAGTGGCCCGCGCGTCGGCAGACGGCCTCACCATAGGCGTGGCCACGCTGTCCACCCACGGCGTGAACCCCGCCGTGTACACCAAGCTGCCCTACCACCCCACCAAGGACTTTGTTGGCGTGACCGAGATCGTGAAGGCGCCCGGCGTCATCGTGGTCAACCCCGCCGCGCTGCCCGTCAAGGACTTTGCCGACTTGGTGAAGTACCTCAAGGCCAACCCCGGCAAGGTGTCGTACGCGACGCCTGGCAACGGCACCATCGGCCACATGTGGGGCGAGCTGTTCAAGAGCAGCACGGGCACCTCCATGGTGCACATCCCCTACCGTGGTGCAGGCCCGGCAATCAACGATGTGCTGGCAGGCCAGGTGGCGGTGTACTTTGACCAGGTCGCTTCGTCGCTGCCACACGTCAAATCCGGCAAGCTCAAGGCACTGGCCGTGTCCTGGCCCGCACGCCTGGACGTGTTGCCCGATGTACCTACTTATGGCGAGCTCGGCTACAAGCAGGCCGACGAACCGTCGTGGTTTGGCCTCGTGGCGCCCGCAGCCACACCCGCTGCTGCGATAGAACGCATCCAGCAGGCCGTGGCCCAGGCGCTCAAGGAACCCGCGGTGCGCGAGCGCCTAGCGGGCCAGGGGCTGTACCCGTCGGGCACCACGCCCAAGGAGTTCACCGCCCAGATCGCCAGCGAGATCGACAAGATGAAGCGCGTGGCCGCTTATGCCAAGGTGGTGCTGGACTGATCTCCGTACCCCCGTACCCCCGTACCGGCCACAGCCGGGATGCTGTGAATTGGGTTCACGATGCTGTGGTTGCCCTGTTTTCAGGGATAACCATAGTCACATCCCGGTCTGGGCGGCTAGGCCAGCCGCCCTCCTTTGCGCACACTCTGCCTATGCATGCAGCCTTGAAACTGATCCACCACCGCTTCGAGCAAGCCCAGCCTGGCGTCACCGGTTCACCCGGGCAGGCCTCCCCTACCCCTGTCGCCCGCAAGGTGACGGCCGTCCCCGGCAACACCCCGCTCGTGCTCGACTCGCCCCACAGCGGCACACAGTACCCTGCCGACTTTGGTTCGGCCTGCGACTTACCCACGTTGCGCCGTGCGGAAGACACCCATGTCGAAAAAATCTACGCCTTTGCCCCGGCGCTGGGCGTGGCCTGGATCGAGGCCCACTTCCCCCGCATCTACCTGGATGCCAACCGCGACACCACCGAGCTGGATACCAGCCTGATCGACGGCGAATGGACCGACCCCATCTCCACCGACCCCAAGGTACTCAGCAAGGTGCGTTTGGGCAAGGGGCTGATCTGGAAGTTCACCGACGAGGGTGAGCCCATCTACCACCGCCAGCTCACCGTGGCCGAAGTGCGTGCGCGCATCGACCAATGCTGGCGCCCCTACCACGCGGCAGTGGCCCAGGCCATCGATGCCGCCCATGCGCGCCACGGCTACAGCATCCATCTCAATTGCCATTCCATGCCCGCCGTGGCCGGGCGCTTTGCCACCGAGTTTCCGGGGCTGGAGCACGCCGACTTCGTGGTGGGCGACCGCGATGGCACCACGGCCAGCCCCTCGCTGTCCGCACTGATCTGCGATCACCTGCGCGCGTGTGGCTACAGCGTGGAATACAACCACCCCTACAAAGGCGTGGAGCTGGTGCGCCGCTACGGCAACCCAGCGCAGCACCGGCACAGCGTCCAGGTCGAGATCAACCGCAAGCTCTACATGGACGAGCGCACGCTGGCGCAGGTGCCCGAGGGCATGGCGCGGCTGCAGGCCGACCTGAAAACCCTGGTCAGCAAGCTGCTGGCGCACGACCCGCGCTAACTTTGAGCTCACGGGCAAGGCCACCGGGGAACACGCGCGCCACAGGCGCCGTGTTCTCAGCGCAGCGGGGCACTGCGGCGCCTAAAATCGTGGCACAGGCGCGGCACCAGACCGACGCCACCTCACCAGGAGACAACGCATGCGCATTCTCATTGCCGAAGACGACCAGGTGCTGGCCGATGGCCTGCTGCGCACCTTGCGCGCCTCGGGAGCCGTGGTGGACCACGTGGCCAGCGGCACCGAGGCCGATGCAGCGCTCCTGACCAACAACGAATTCGACCTGCTCATCCTGGACCTGGGCCTGCCCAAGATGCACGGGCTGGAGGTGCTCAAAAAGCTGCGCGGCCGAGGCTCCGCCTTGCCCGTGCTCATCCTCACCGCCGCCGACAGCGTGGAAGAGCGTGTGAAGGGCCTGGACTTTGGCGCCGACGACTACATGGCCAAGCCCTTCAGCCTGCAGGAGCTCGAAGCCCGCGTGCGCGCCCTCACGCGGCGGGGAATGGGCGGCACCAGCAGCGCCATCAAACACGGCCCGCTGGTGTACGACCAGGCCGGCCGCGTGGCCACCATCGACGGCAAGATGATCGAGCTGTCGGCGCGCGAGCTGGGCCTCTTGGAGGTGCTGCTGCAGCGCGCGGGCCGCCTGGTGAGCAAGGAGCAACTGGTGGAGCGCCTGTGCGAGTGGGGCGAAGAAGTCAGCAACAACGCCATCGAGGTCTACATCCACCGGCTGCGCAAGAAGATCGAAGGCGGCCCCATCCGCATCGCCACCGTGCGCGGCCTGGGCTACTGTTTGGAAAAGATTCCAGGTTGATATGAAGCACCCCCTGAGTCGCTTCGCGCCTTCCCCCTCTCCTTCGGGAGGGGGACGCACCCGGTGGCCTGGCGGAGCCAGTTCCACGGGTGCACTGGCGTTGGCCGCGTCAGTTGCACATGCTGTGGACGGACATGACGTGCCGATTGAATACTTTAAAAATGATAGCTACTAGCGCTTGATAGATAAGCGCTAGAGGCCAATTTCATTCAAAACCGCCACGGCGAACGCCTTGAAAATATTCCAGCGAGAGCAGCGATCCCTGTTCGGCGAAATCCTCGACTGGATGCTCACGCCGCTGCTGCTGCTGTGGCCCGTCAGCCTGGCGCTGACCTGGCTGGTGGCGCAGGGCCTGGCCAACAAGCCGTTTGACCGGGCGCTCGAATACAACGCCCACGCCCTCGCCCAGCTGGTGGGCGTGGCGGGCAACAAGGTGCAGTTCAACCTGCCCCAGCCTGCCAGCGAGATCCTGCGGGCCGATGAGTCCGACATCGTCTACTACCAGGTGCTGGGCCCCGGCGGGGAGTTCCTCTCCGGCGAGCGCGAGCTGCCCGAGCCGCCCGCCGACGAGGTGCCCATGTCCGGCGAGGTGCGCCTGCGCGACGGCGAAATGCGCGGTATCGAGATCCGCGTCGCCTACATCTGGGTGCGCCTGCCCTTGCCAGATACCCCCGTGGCGCTGGTGCAGGTGGCCGAAACGCGCGAAAAGCGCAGCGTGCTGGCCACCGAAATCATCAAGGGCGTGATGCTCCCGCAGTTCGTGATCCTGCCGCTGGCCGTGTTGCTGGTGTGGCTGGCGCTGGCGCGGGGCATCCAGCCGCTCAACCAGCTGGAGCAGCGCATCCGCGCGCGCAACCCCGACGACCTCTCCCCGCTGGACGACCGCACGGTGCCGCTCGAAGTGGCGCCCCTCGTTGCCTCGGTGAACGACCTGCTGCAGCGCCTGAACGACTCGCTGGCCACGCAAAAGCGCTTTCTGGCCGACGCGGCGCACCAGCTCAAGACGCCCCTGGCAGGCCTGCGCATGCAAGCCGACCTGGCCCAGCGCGAGGGCACCAGCACCGAGGAACTCAAGCGCTCGCTGCAGCAGATTGGCCGCTCCAGCATCCGCGCCACACACACCGTCAACCAGCTGCTGGCGCTGGCGCGCGCCGAGGGCAGCGGCGTGGGTTTTGCGCGCCAGCCCTGCGACCTGGCCCGGCTCACCATCGAGGTGGTGCGCGACTCGGTGCCCCGCGCCCTGGAAAAACACATCGACCTGGGCTACGACGGTGCAGAGCCGGGCTCGTCCGGCGTGATGCTCGACGGCAACCCTACGCTGCTCAAGGAACTGGTGCGCAACCTGGTGGACAACGCCCTCAACTACACCCCTTCCACGCCCGACAAGCCGGGCGTGGTCACGGCCCGCGTGCTGGCCGACACCTTTGGCCATGTGCTGCTGCTGCAGGTCGAAGACTCAGGCCCCGGCGTGCCCGAGGCCGAGCGCGAGCTGGTGTTCCAGCCGTTCTACCGTGCGTTGGGCAGCGAGGCCGACGGCTCCGGTCTGGGCCTGCCGATCGTGCTGGAGATTGCGCGCAAGCACGATGCCGAGGTCACCCTGGAAGACGCACGCCCGGGCCAGCAGCCGCCGGGCGCGCGCTTCAGCGTGCGTTTTGCCGCGCGCGAGGAGGTGGCGGGCGGCTGAACAGCACTGCCCGAATACGGGCACGCCGCAGGGGCGATGCACTAGACCCCGCCGCCCCGCACCGGGCTGCGGCATCATGCGACCTCTTTGACCCCAAGCTGCCACCATGCCCCCATCACCCCGCCGTTTTGCCAACACCCATCCCGGCGTCGTCATTGGCAATTTCCCCTGGTACGAGATGGTGTGGCGCTCGCTGCGCGGCGATTTCAAACCCCGCTCGGACCCCGCCGGGGGCTATGAAGCCTTTGCCCGGCAGTGGAGCGCGCCCGTGGACCACGCGCGCCTGGCGCAGCGCCCGCAGGCACCGTTCGTCACCTGGCTGGGCCATGTGTCCATCCTGCTGCAGGTGGCAGGCCTGAACGTGCTCATGGACCCGACACTGTGCGGCTTTGCCGGGCCACTCGGCCGCTTTGGCGCACCACGCCGCGTACCGGCACCGCTGACCCCCGAGCAGTTGCCGCCCATCGACGTGGTGCTGATCTCGCACAACCACTACGACCACCTGTGCTACGGCACCTTGCGCCGCCTGCGCGACGCGGGCCAGTCGCCGCGTTTTGTGGTGCCCCTGGGCCTGGGAGGTTGGTTCGCCCAACGCGGCATGGGCCCCGTGACCGAGCTGAACTGGTGGGAACACACCGACATCGCCCCGGGTGTGCGGGTGCACTTCACGCCCGCCCAGCACTGGAGCCGCCGCACCCCGTGGGATACCAACGCCTCGCTGTGGGGCGGCTATGCGCTGGAATGGGCGCGCCCGGACGCTGGGGACCCCTGGCGGTTTCTGTTTCCGGGCGATACGGGCTACAGCGACGACTTCAAGGCCATCCGCCAGCGCCTGGGGGCTGTGGATTTCCTGGCCCTGCCCATCGGCGCCTACCTGCCGCGCGATTTCATGAAACCCATGCACGTGAACCCCGAGGACGCCGTGCAGCTGATGCTGGATGTGGACGCCAAGCAGGCCATGGGTGTGCACTGGGGCACGTTCATGCTGACGCAGGAGGCGTTCGACCACCCTCCGCGCGACGTGGCCGCTGCACTGGCGCAGCGCGGCCTGCCGCAGGACCGGGTCTGGCTCATGCGCCACGGCGAGACGCGCGCCGTCCCGATGTGACAACCGGCGGCGCAAGCGATGGCCCCGCCATCGCCGCTGCTGCGGTTACGCGCAGTTGCGCAGCGTCTTGCCCGCCATGGCGCTGCGCAGCGCGTCGAACTGCGGGCGCAGTGCGTCGGTCACGGCGGGCAGGCGCAGCGTGAAGCCGGGGGACTCGGGCCGCTCCTGGATCACGCGGGCCGTGCGCACGCCCTTGTTGCCCAGGTTGGCCAGTTCGCGCTCTGCGGCCTCTTTGGACGAAAAACGGCCGAGCGAGAGGCCGTACTCCAGTGTGCCGCCTGCCCGGTCGTGGTCCACCTTGCGGGCCCGCAGTTCGGCGCGTTTGCGATCCAGCGTTTCCAGGTCTTCAAAGCGGCCCATGTAGACCATCCAGCGGCCCGGGATGGGCGTGGGCTCCAGCAGCCAGCTGCCCGGCGGCAGGTTGGCGGCGGCGGTACGCAGGGCGTCGGCCTGGCGCTCGTCAAATACACCGGCCTGCAGGCATTCGGCGGTATCGGCAGGGGGTGGGGAGGAAGCGGCGGAAGACGCCACGTCGGCCGATGCGGTGGCCGTGCCGGGGGTGGAGGGAGAGGGTGGGGGGGAGGACGAAGAAGAAGAGGAGGAAGAGGTTTTGCTGGGGTTCACACGCAGGATCTGCAGCGTCTCGGGCCGGATCTGCTGGTTCATGCGCTGCGGCTCAGCCTGTTCCTCGGGGGCAAAGCCCCAGTCCTTGAGCAGCCCTTGCGACCACGCGTAGTAGCCCGCGTTGGCCAGCAGCAGTGCGATCACGGCAAGACGGAGCATGGAGCGCGGCCTTTCAGGAACATCGAGATCAACAAAGGGAGCTTCTTCACACCGGAGGCACCGCAGTGGGCCGCACGCTGATTTCGGAACTCGTGATGGCTTGCATGCCGCCCGCAGTGTGCACCAGCAGTGCGCCATCGTCCCCCACGCCGTGCGCCGTGCCGGTGTGGCCGTCGCCCAGCGTCACGGCCCGGCCCTGCAGCACATCGCGGGCTGCAAAGCGGGGCTGCATGGGGCCAAAGCCGTAGCCCTCGAACGACTGCAGCATGGCCACCAGCGCGGGCACGATGCGCAGCAGGGCGGAGGGGGCGTCCAGGCCGGGCTCTACGTCCTGCAAGCTGCCGGGCGGCATGCTCATGCCCTCGGCGCTGCGCGGCAGCACGTTGATGCCGATGCCCACCACCACATACCGTGCGGTGCTGGCACTGGCCTTTGCGGCAGAGGCCGCCTGGGGCGCCACAAAACTCGCGGTCTCCACCAGGATGCCGCCAAGCTTGCGGTCACCCGCCGCGCCGCCCAGCCAGAGGTCGTTGGGCCACTTGAGCCCCACACGCGCGGGCTGGTCGGCGCCCAGAGCGGGCAGTACGGGCTGCAGGCTTTCAGCCACGCTCACCCCCACAGCGAGCGAGAGACCCGACCAATCCTGCGGCGCCAGCGGCAGCCCCAGCGACATCATGAGGGAAGCCCCCACATCGCTTTGCCACACCCGCCCCAGCCGCCCGCGCCCTGCGGTCTGCTGCTCGGCCACCAGCAGCGTGGGCTCGCACTGGCCGTTGCGCGCGCGGCGCATCAGCTCGGTGTTGGTGGAGTCGATGGTGGGCAGCACCTCGACGGTAAAGCCCGGTAACAGCGGTGACACCGCTTCCCAGATGGCCTCGGCGGGCCAGCGGATGGGGGAGGCGGCGCTCACTGGTTTCGGCCCCGCGGCTTGGACTTGGCTGGAGAGGGTTTGGATGGTGGCAACGGCACCGGTGGTGCCCAGCCACGCTTGGGCGCCAGCAGCGTGCCGCGGCAGTTCTTGCTGCCGCACCAGCAGGGGTATTCGGCCTTGAGCTTCTTGGTGTAACGCTCTTCGATGATCAGGCCGTAGTCGTAGTTCAGCTCTTCGCCCGCCTTGATATTGCGCAGCGCGGTGATAAAAATGCGGCCGTCCCGCTCATCGGCGTAGCAGTTGGGGTTGCAGCTGTGGTTGATCCAGCGCGACGAATTGCCGCCGAACTTTGCGTCGATCACGTGGTCTTCATCCACATGAAAGTAAAACGTGTGGTTGGGTTGCAGGGGGTCGTGCGGGTGCCGGTCCTGCGCTTCCTGCCAGCCAATCACTTCGCCCGTGTACTCCACAAGGACTTCGCCTTCCGCAATATCCTGCACGGCAAACACGCCCTTGCCATGGACGCCAGAGCGCCGGGTCTGGATGCGGCGGCCCGGTGCAAGGGTGGGGGCGGCAGGCGATGCGGAGCGGGGCATGGCAAAAACTCTGTTAACTTGATAGTGCACACATGTGTGCGTGCGCGTGTATGCGTGTGCATGCGCGTGAGACCCGAATTGTAGAAGCGCCCGGAACCCGGGCAACCAGAATGACTGGCGAGAGCCCCAAAATGACCAAGACCCTGGTAATTGCAGAAAAACCCTCTGTCGCGCAAGACATCGTGCGCGCATTGACCCCCGTGGCCGGAAAGTTCGACAAACACGAAGACCACTTCGAGAACGACCGCTATGTAGTCACCAGCGCCGTGGGCCACCTGGTAGAGATCCAGGCGCCCGAAGAGTTTGACGTGAAGCGTGGCAAGTGGAGCTTTGCGCACCTGCCCGTGATCCCACCGTACTTCGACCTGAAGCCCGTGGACAAGACCAAGACGCGCCTGAACGCCGTGGTCAAGCAAGCCAAGCGCAAGGACGTGACGCAACTCATCAACGCCTGTGACGCGGGCCGCGAGGGGGAACTGATCTTCCGCCTGATCGAGCAATACGCCGGTGGCGCCAAGCCCCTGGGCAAGCCGGTCAAGCGCCTGTGGCTGCAATCCATGACGCCCCAGGCCATCCGGGACGGCTTTGACGCCCTGCGCACCGAGCAGCAGATGGCGGGCCTGGCCAGTGCTGCCCGCAGCCGGTCTGAGGCCGACTGGCTGGTGGGCATCAACGGCACGCGCGCCATGACGGCGTTCAACTCGCGCGACGGCGGGTTCTTCCTGACCACCGTGGGCCGGGTGCAGACGCCCACCCTGTCGCTGGTGGTGGAGCGCGAAGAAAAGATCCGCAAGTTCATCAGCCGCGACTACTGGGAAATCCACGCCACCTTCGGTGCGCAGGCCGGTGAATACCCCGCCAAGTGGTTCGACCCCAAGTGGAAGAAGGGCGAGGATGTGGAAGCCCGCGCCGACCGCGTGTGGTCTGCAGCCGAAGCCCAGGCGATTGCCAACGCCGTGCGCGGCAAGCAGGCCACGGTCACCGAAGAGAGCAAGCCCACCACGCAAGCCTCGCCCCTGCTGTTCGACCTGACCAGCCTGCAGCGCGAGGCCAACGGCAAGTTCGGCTTCTCGGCCAAGACCACGCTGGCGCTGGCGCAAAGCCTGTACGAGCGCCACAAGGCCCTGACCTACCCGCGTACCGATTCGCGCGCGCTGCCCGAAGACTATCTGCCCGTGGCCAAGCAAACCTTTGAAATGCTGGCCGACAGCGGCATGCGCCACCTGGCGCCGCACGCGCTCACCGCGCTGAACAACAACTACGTGCGCCCGTCCAAGCGCATCTTCGACAACAGCAAGGTGAGCGATCACTTTGCCATCATCCCCACGCTGCAGGCACCGAGCGGCCTGAGCGAAGCCGAGCAAAAGCTGTACGACCTGGTGGTGCGCCGCTTCATGGCGGTGTTCTTCCCCAGCGCTGAATACACCGTGACCACGCGCATCAGCACCGTGGCCCCGCACAGCTTCAAGACCGAAGGCAAGGTGCTGGTCAAGCCGGGCTGGCTGGCCATCTACGGCAAGGAAGCGGCCGACGAGGTCGAAGGCGGGAAGGACGGCGACAAGGGCCAGAACCTGGTGCCCGTGAAGCCCGGTGAAATGGTCAACACCCTGCAGGTGGACCCCAAGGGCCTCAAGACCAAACCGCCCGCACGTTATTCCGAAGCCACGCTGCTGGGCGCCATGGAAAGCGCGGGCAAGCAGATCGACGACGACGAACTTCGCGAAGCCATGCAGGAAAAAGGCCTGGGCACGCCAGCCACGCGCGCGGCCATCATTGAAGGCCTGCTGACTGAAAAGTACATGCTGCGCGAAGGCCGCGAGATCATCCCCACGGCCAAGGCGTTTCAACTGATGACGCTGCTGCGCGGGCTGGAGGTCGAAGAACTCTGCCGCGCCGACCTGACCGGCGAGTGGGAGTTCAAGCTCTCGCAAATGGAAAAGGGCCTGCTCAGCCGCGAATCCTTCATGGCCGAGATCGCCGCCATGACCGAGCGCATGGTCAAGAAGGCCAAGGAATACGACCGCGACACCATCCCTGGCGACTACGCCACGCTCGAATCGCCGTGCCCCAACTGCGGCGGCGTGGTCAAAGAGAACTACCGCCGCTTTGCCTGCGTGGGCAAGCCCGCTGGATCAGGAGCCGCCGGTCAAGCTGGCGGGGAAGCCTGCGGCTTCAGCTTTGGCAAGTCGCCCGCGGGTCGCACATTCGAGACGGCCGAGGCCAACGCCCTGCTGCGCGACAAGAAGATCGGCCCGCTGGAAGGTTTCCGCTCCAAGGCCGGCTGGCCGTTCACCTCCGAGATCGTCATCAAGTACGACGACGAAGCGCACAACTACAAGCTCGAATTCGACTTTGGCGATGACAAGAAGGGCGAAGAGTCCGGCGAGATCGTCGAGTTTGAAGACGCGTCGCTGGGTGCCTGCCCCATCTGCGGATCGGAAGTGCACGAGCACGGCAGCAACTACGTGTGCAGCAAGGCCGTGCCCACCGCTGCGCAGCCCACACCGAGTTGCACCTTCAAAAGCGGCAAGATCATCCTGCAACAGCCTGTGGAGCGCGAGCAGATGACCAAGCTGCTGGACACCGGCAAGACCGACCTGCTCGACAAGTTCGTGAGCATGCGCACGCGCCGCGCCTTCAAGGCCCACCTGGCGTGGGACAAGGAGGCGGGGAAGGTCAACTTTGAGTTTGCGCCCAGCAAGTTCCCGCCGCGCCCAGGCGCTGCTGCTAAAACGATAGCTGCCAAGGCAGGCAAGACAAGCGCTGCAGCCAAAAAATCCGCCAAACCTGCCGCTGCCAAAAAGGCCCCGGCCACCAAGACCGCTGCCACCAAGGCACCGCGCAAGGCCGCCGCTGGCAAGGCCCCCAGTGCCGCGCTGGCTGCCGTGATCGGCAACGAACCCGTGGCGCGCCCCGAGGCCGTGAAGAAGATGTGGGAATACATCAAGGCCCACAACCTGCAAGACCCCAAGGACAAGCGCACCATCGTCGCCGACGACAAGCTGCGCGCCGTGTTTGGCAAGGACAGCGCGGGCATGTTCGAGCTGGCGGGCATCCTGGGCAACCACCTGGGTGGCGAATGATGCAGCCGCTCCACACGGAACACGCCGCATCGCCCGCACGGTTCGCACAAGGCTTCTGGCGCACCACGCTGGCGGCTTTGGCGGTTGCCGGGGCGCTGGGTGGTTGCAGCAGTACCGCAGGCTCCGCGCGCTCCAGCGACCCGGCCAGCCAGCAGCAGCCTCAGGGTGCCAGCGGCGTTACCGTGTTTGGCGACATCGATGTCGGCGTGACGAAAGAGCGCACACGCTGACGGTGCTTGTGCTGCTGTCGGGTGAAGCCTGCCATCATCCGGCACAGCACTGCGCAGATGATGGCGCTTGAGCCCCAGGGGAAAGAACGATGGGCGAACCCGCACTGTCCTTGCAGATTGCCACCACGGTCCACCACCGCATCCACACCGTCACCGTACGCATGGATTCGGTGGGCTGGGTGGTCTCGGGCACCAAGCACCTGGTCACGCCCGGCGGCGGCCACCGCTACCCCCGCGGGCGGGTGTTTGTGCTGCCGCGTGGCGCGCAGTGGGAGGTGGTGAACGACCCGGCGCCCCAAGGCCGCTATGTGGCGCGACTCCTGTGTTTTGCGCCCGAGTTGGTGGAGCAGTTTCACCGCCAGTTTGGCCAGTTTGCAGCCGTCCCGCCAGTGCAGGGCTGCGCAGGCCTGGCGGCCGACGCCACCTTTGAAGACAGTTTCACGCGCGCCGTGGCCGCGCTGGAGAGCGATGCCAGCTCGCAGGCACTGCGCGAACACCGCGCGCTCGAAGTGCTGCTGATGCTGGCCGAGGCGGGCATCGTCTTCGCCCCGCCGGGCGAGCTGGGCTGGGCTGAGCGCGTGCGCCGCCTGGTCGGCCCCAGCCCGCAGGCCGACTGGACGGTGGAGCGCATCGCCGCCGCCTTTGCCACCAGCGCCAGCACCCTGCAGCGCCGCCTGGCGCAAGAGGGCGAGACCGTGAGCCAGTGCCTGCGTGATGTGCGGCTGGAGACGGCGCTGGTGCTGCTGCAAAGCTCCACGCTGCAGGTGTCCGAGATTGCGGCCCGCTGCGGCTATGAATCGCACAGCCGCTTCAGCGCGGCCTTTCGCGAACGTTTCGGCTTTCCGCCTTCGCAGCTGCGGCCCTGATGGCTGCGGCTGACGCGCAGCGCACAGCCATTGACGCCGCCGGGCCAATGCGAAGGCGCGGCGCGCAGCACCATCAAGCCCTTGTCTCACACCGCTACTGCAAGGAGCTTTTCAGATGACCCACCCACTTTCACGCCCCCTTCGCTTTGGCGCCGCCATCGCGGCATTCGCCACCATCGGCTTGGCCCCTGCCGCCCACGCCCAGGCCTTCGCGCTCACCAGCCCCGACTTTGCCGAAGGCAGCACACTGCCCCAGCGCTTCGAGTTCAAGGGCTTTGGCTGTGCGGGCGACAACCAATCACCCGCCCTGCGCTGGAGCGGTGCACCCGCAGGCACCCAAAGCTTCGCCGTCACCGCCTACGACCCCGATGCCCCCACAGGCTCGGGCTGGTGGCACTGGTCGGTGGTCAACATCCCCGCCAGCACCACCGAGCTTCGGCCCGACGCGGGTGCTGCCGGCGGCGCCAAGCTGCCCGCAGGCGCCAGCCATGTGCGCATCGACTACGGCGTGGCCGCCTGGGGTGGGGCCTGCCCGCCCGAAGGCGATGCGCCGCACCGCTACATCTTCACCGTGCACGCGCTCAAGGTGCCGCGCCTGGACCTGCCTGCCGACGCCACCGCCGCGCTGGCCGGCTACATGATCAACGCCAACAGCCTGGGCAAGGCCACGCTCACGGCGCGCTACGGGCGCCCTGCGGCCAAAGGCAAGCAGCCGTGATACCGCGTGGTCGGGTGGGCGTCGTGATGTTTTAAGCTTGGTGGTCACCCACCACACCACAGGCCCACCCCATGCGCAGCACCCGCGAACGCACCCTCTGGTCCATTCTGGCCGCACTGCTGCTGGCTGCCGCAGCCGCCGCATGGTGGACGGCCGACCAGTGGCTGCCCCACGCCGGGCCATGGACCGAGCAGGCCTGGAAGAAGATCACCCGCCCCGGCCCCGACACCTTGCCGCCCGGCAAGCAGCAGCCTGCCGCACAGGCCCGCTCTGCGAACAGTGGAGCGTCTGAGCCCGTGGCCCCGCAGCCGCGCAAGTGCGTGAAGGACGGCCGCACGACCTACACCGACCAGCCCTGCCCCAAGGGCACGCAGGAGCTGCCGGTGGATGGCGCTGTGACATCGCTGCCGCGCGCGCAGTAAGTTCATGAAGATGGCGTGCAGCGGCTCGTCCGCCGGTGCGAGGCATGTCGTTTTTTTCCTAGCCCGCCAGTGGGCTGCGCGGATTCAATCGGTGCGTTGATTCACTACCCAAGGCCTCTCTCTTTCTCTTGAGAAGGCCGCATGCACCGATGCAAAACCACACCCACCTGCGCGTTTTTTTTCTTCTGCTGGCCCTTCTGGGTCTGGCCGTCCCTTGGTACTTCAACACCGTGTATTTTTTGGCGGGTGGCAGCGTGATGCCCGATGTTTTCTGGCGCGATGCCTTTGCCAATGCATTGACCACCGGCATCACCTGCGACGTGTACCTGGCCGCCGTGGCGTTCTCCGCCTGGGTGGCGGCAGACCGCAGCCTGGGCGCGTGGCGCTGGGCTTACATCGCGGCCTGCTTTGGCATTGGCCTCGCGTTTGTGATGCCGCTGTACCTGGCTCAGCGCTTGCGCGTGGGCTCCACGGGTGGGGCAGGTTGATTCGGTAGGGTCTGTGCCCCAATCTGCAAGGGCCAGTGCGCGGTCAGTGGGCTGCGCGTGCCCTGCACCAGGGCCTGCAGCGGATGGCCCGCCAGCCTGCGCACATCGCGCGCCATGTGCGACTGGTCGTAGTAGCCCTGGTCGGCCGCCAGGTCCACCACGGGGCCGCCGGGCGCGGCCAGGGCGTTGCCCAGCGTGCTGTTCAGCCGCGCAATCACCTGAAACTGTTTGGGCGCCATGCCCCAGTTCGCCACAAAGCGCCGTTCAAACTGCCGCTGGCTCATGCCCATGCGCCGATCCGCGCCTGGGGCATCGTCGTGGGCCGCCTGCAAGAGGGCCAGGGCTTGCAGCCGCCGTGCTTCACAGGGTGACGGCGGTGCGACCAGCTGCCGGACGAACTGGCACAGCACCGCGATCCGCGCGGCATCATCCCGCGCAGCATGCACGCCGTGCTCCACCTCGGTCCACCCAGGGCCCACCAGTTCTGCCAGCGGCCGCAGCGTGTTCACCAAACCGCGTGCGCTGGTAAACAGCGCCGCCGCGGCTTCAGGCTGCAGCACCAGCCCCACGGCCCGCACCGGCCCGCCGTGTTCGTACGCCGTGGCCGTGGTGCTGGCGCTGATCCAGGCCGCTGGCGGCACCAGTGCGCCCCGGCAATGCACCTGCCCGGCCAGCCGCACCACCAGCATGCTCGACACCATCGCCGGAAAATGCGACTGCGCCAGCTCCGCCGGGGCGTCGACCACCACCCCCGCCATCAGCCAGGGCTGCAAATCAGAGGGCACGGGCACAAAACGCTGCATGCCCGGATTCTGCACACGGTCGCGCCCCGCGCATTGCACCAGCCACCCGTGCGACACGCGCCTGCCGCACTGCCCGACTATCCTTGTTGCTTCAGCATCCCTATCCACCGCACACCTGTGCCACGCACCATGCAGCAAGAGCAAGCCCCCACCCGATCCCTCCCCCTCGCAGGCGCCACCAACTTTCGGGACCTGGGCGGCTACACCGGCCACGGCGGGCGGCCCGTGAAGTGGCGGCGCATCTTTCGCTCGGACCACCTCGCCGCCCTGACCCCCGAGGACCAGGCCCTGCTGGCCCAGCTGGGCGTGGCCCGCGCGGTGGACTTTCGCGGCAAGGCCGAAAGCGCCGCCTATGCCTACGCGCTGCCCGGCATCGCCTACCACCCGCTCGCCATCGAGCCCACCGTGGTGCAGCGTGCACTCGACCTGCAGCGCACCGGCCGCCAGCTCACCGCGCAAGACGCCGTGGGGCTCATGCAAGACACCTACCGCGGCTTTGTGCACGACAACGCCCCGCGCTTTGCCGAACTGTTCAAGCTGCTGCTGGCCAGCGACACCCCCACCGTCTTCCACTGCACCGCTGGCAAAGACCGCACCGGCTTTGCCGCCGCCCTCATCCTGCTCACCCTGGGCGTGCCGCGCGACGTGGTCATGCACGACTACCTGCTCACCAACGCCCTCTACCGCCGCCCCGAAGGCATGGGCAGCCACGCGCCCGAGGAAGTGCTGGCCGTGCTGTGGCGCGTGCAAGAGGAGTTTCTGGACGCCGCCCTGCACAAGGTAGACACCGAGTTCGGCGGCCTGCAGCCGTATCTGGTGGACGTGCTGGGCGTGGACGCCGCCGCGCAGACAGAGCTGGCGGGCCGCTATCTGCAGGCGGCGGTGTAGCCAATTCGCACCAAGACCCCGAAGAATCGCGCGGCACCCTGTGCGTGGGTTTGTGCCGTGCAAATTCCGTTTGCTATCAAAGCAGAAGCTGCCAATGCAATACAGCAAGGCGATAGAGCTATGTTGGCTGATTCCTTTTGCCGTACTCTAGCCCCGCACAACCCGCCGTACCTACCAACTTTCGCAGGTTGTGCCGCGCTCCCTCACCCCCTACAGTCAAGTAACAAATGCACACAAGGGCGGGAACAGGGAGGAGAGGCTGACAGCAAAGGCGACAGACAGGGTTGCTACTAGCGCCGGGCGCATACCTTCGGGATGAAGGCATGCAGCTTGGTGAGAAGCGCCTTGCTGAGCAGCCCGAACACAGGGTCGAAGGCAACGACGACCTGCTCAGGGACCGCAGCTGCTACTGCGGTCCCGTGGGGCCCCGGCAGGTGCAGGCCGATAAAAAATCGGGTTGCACCTGCCGGGGCCTGTTGAGCGAATGCTGCAGTGCTCAATTGCTCATAAATCAATAGCTGCAGGCGCTTGACTACCAAGCGCTAGAGGCCTATTTGATCAAAATTCTCAACGAAATGAAGGCGGCGCAGTGCCAGCAAGCCGCTAGTGCGGTGTTGCACGCTATCCGGCACTGGGCTGCACCCGCCCCTCAACCGCACCCTGGCGCCGCACCCGCCAGTACAGCCAGCCCATGATCGACAGGTTCAGCAGATTCCACCCCATGCCGTTGATGAACGCCGCCTGGTAGCTGCCCGTTACGTCAAAAATCCAGCCCGACATCCAGCCCCCCAGCGCCATGCCGATCAGCGTGGCCATGATCACCGCGCCCACCCGGGCGCCCGCCTCTTGCGGCGCGAAATACTCGCGGATGATGATGGCGTACGCGGGCACGATGCCGCCCTGGAACAGCCCGAACATCGCCGAGATCACATACAGCGGCACCAGCCCGTCAAACGGCAGAAACAGCATCAGCCCCACCCCCTGCAGCGCCGACCCCAGCAGCAGCGTGCGCACGCCGCCAATGCGGTCGCAGATCACGCCCGACACCAGGCGGCTGACAATGCCGCACGCCAGCATCAGCGACAACATCTCGGCCCCACGCGCCGCGCCAAAACCCAGGTCGGTGCAATACGCCACGATGTGCACCTGCGGCATCGCCATGGCCACACAGCACGCCACGCCCGCCACACACAGCAGCAGCTGCGCCTGCACCGGGCGCAGGCCAAACGGGCGGCTGCGGTCCAGTGCCAAGGGAACCAAAGATGCGGACGCAGTCGCTGGTGAAGCAGCAGCACCCAGTGCAGCACCCCCTGCCGAAGGTGACGACGACGCAGGCACCGCAGACGCAGCCCCATCCATCAACACCAACGGCGCCCGCTGCCGCATGCGCAGCGCCAACAGCAGCATGCCCGCGCCACACACCAGCCCCATCAGCACATAGGTGTGGCGCCAGCCAATGGCTTCGATGCCGTGCTGCACGATGGGCGGCCACAGCGCACCGGCAATGTAGTTGCCGCTGGCGCAAATAGCCACTGCAATGCCCCGCCGCTTGTTCCACCACAGCGCCGTGTCGGCCATCAACGGCGCAAACGTGGCGGAGCTGCCCACCAGTCCCATCAACCCATGCGCCAGCCCAAAAACCCAGATGCTGCCCGACAGCCCCGCCCACACAAAGCCGCCACACACCGCCACCGCCCCCACGCACAACACCGGCATCAGCCCATGCCGGTCCGCCATCCGCCCCGTCCACAGCCCGCCCAGTCCCAGGCACACCATCATCAGCGTGTAGGGCAGCGATGCGTCTGCGCGGCCCACGCCGAACTCGGCCTGCACGGCGGGCAGCACCACCGACACCACATACATGCTGCTGTTGCCCAGCACGACCAGGCCCAGGGTGGCCAGAAGGCGCCATGCGGCTTGGGGGGAGTCGATGAGGGATGCCGGGGCGTGGGTAGAGGTGGTGAAGGCGGGGGTGTTGGGCATGCGGGGCAATTTAACTGAAGGGGCTGCAAGTCGCGCTCGGTGCAGCTGCCCGGCAGAGGTTGCTGCGGTGCTTCACATCGCTTGATATTATTTTGATAGCTACTAGCGCTTGATGGATAAGCGATAGAGGCCAATCTAGCTCAGACCTGGGACTGATGGGCCACGTCTAGTCACGAACCCACGTGCACGAGTCTCATCGCTCTTTGTTGACATCCAAAGGTTGCGCCCTGCTACCGCACCCCCTACAGTGCATTAACAAATTCATACACAAGATAGGGAGGCCGTTGGGGACATGGCAACGTTGATATCTGCAGTCCGCACACGCCCCGCGCGCAAGGTCCAATGCGAGAAGCGGCTGACGCAGCATTCGGCTCAAAAGCTGAAAGACAGCCAGTTGCTGTTGACGTGCTTCTGCGATGGTGAGCGATCCCCGCACGACGCCACGTAATGGACTTCAAAAGCTTTCGCAATTCGGAGGTGCTATCGCCGCCCTCATTCCTCTGGCCGTGCTGGTCAGCTTTTCCGCCGTTGTCTGGCGCACGGTGTCATTACACAGTCTGCTGCGACGCGCCTGGGTGCTGGGCAGCCAAGAGATTTCTGACCCCACGATCCGCGCGTATGTGGAAGAGCAGGCCAACCTCATGTCGTTTCGCATGTTCCTTGGTGTATGCCACTCTTAATCGAGGTTTATATCAATAAAAATATATATTGCCCAAGCTATTTATACTTGACCTTATTCTTATGGAGTTCTTGTGAAAATATTTGTAATTATGCCATTTGTAGTTGCCAATTCTCGTGATAAAAGCGATCTGGAGAAATTTTTTAACGACTACATTAAACATCCAATTGAAAATCATCGGGGCTTTTTGAACGAATACTCTGTTTTACGATCTGGAAATGATCTCTCAATACTTGATAAGATAATCACAGACTTGGCAGAGGCAGATATTGTTATATGCGATCTTTCTGGTGAGCTGGCTAATCCGAATGTTATATACGAACTAGGCATAAGATTGTCAATATCACATAAGCCTGTGATATTGATTCGAGAGGATCTGCCAAGCAATAAGCATATGTTCGACATTGCTGGATTGTACACTTTTGGGTACAAGACAACTGCGCCGCGTGATCTAGAGCGATTCTTAATTGAAAAAATCGCTGTTTACGAAGAAAATGTCGAATCGTTTGAATCTCCCGTTCTAAAAGCGTTGAATCATCAAGCTGCATTTTGGATGCAGCTTCCCATACGCAAGGCATCCGCATTTTTGGGGGGGATTGCAAGCGCTGCAAGTGCACATCTAAAAGCCTTTTACGATGCTATGAAGATATTCTCTCATAAGGAGAATCTTTCGTTTGATTGTGATGATTATATTTTGATTTACAAGTTTCTCGTTGATATGTTGGAAGCGGACGCCGAAAAAATTGAGACGATGAATTATAAAGTGTCCAGAATACCCTCGTTGGATTCTTATCTTTCATCTGTTTATCTCCTTGGCCTCGTTGATGATGACGTTGAAAAACGATTTCGGGAGTATGCTATGTCTTATTCTCTTTCCTTTAACGAGGGAAACTCACCTTTATTTTCTCAGACAAAGAGGGAGGAGTACCTTCGCTATACCTACGAAACTCTTATTTTGATGAATACATCTAGATTGATAATAAAACTTCTAGCAGCCAAGCGTGGTAGCGAAGCATCCAAATCCTATAAAGAGCAATTTTTTAGCACCTTAAAAAATAGCAAGATTGTTGCGGAGTAAATATGGCTGACTACGTTCGTAAAACCATTCTCTCGCAGGGTTATGTTCGAATTAATGAAGTCGAGTTGACGGAGGCTGAGAAGCGAGATTTTGAACTTCAAATTTCTGCTTATCAGAAGCCGCGCGCAGAAAGATTATTGTGCGCGGATATAATTCCTGAGGTGAAAACCAAAGATGGCTCTCTAATTGTATATACCACAGTGTACGGATCCCTTTCGAAATTGGTAGGGCCGACTAAGGATCTGTTAATGTCCATTAATTCGGTGTATGGTTCGTCGAGAATGTTGGCCGATGCTTGTATTCTTGAGTGTGTATTTCTGTCTGGGAAGTCTCGAAAAAACATGGTCCGATCAGAATCAAGAACGGGTGTTATAAAAACGGTGAAAGATATATTGGATGGATTGGCTTTTTATGTAAGAGGCATCGAGGGTAGTTCGACAAAAAAAGCCATTCGGGATTTGGATGGAATCATTAAAAAGGTTGCTTTTCTGGATGGGCAGCTAATTTATTCGGAAGATAAATGGATGGTCTGGACTGAAGTTCAAAAATACGCTCGAAAAATACCCAAAAGCCCAACGATATTTATCGGTGATAGACATGCTGATTCACGCGAAAAATATCAATCGAGACTCCAGGTGTTGATTGACATGATTGAAGGATTTTTGAGAGTTTTGAAAAATGGCGCTTGAGCATGCGAGGGGCAAACGATCCAAAGCTTTCGCCCGAAATCGGATCGATGGAGGTGTGGGCTTGCGGATAGACGGTGGGGCAGGAGGCGACTGTGATACCAGCTTGCGGTTATTTCACCGGTAATAGCAGCCAATTAACCCCTCAAGCATTCGCCAAATCCGCCCCCGCCTCAAGCCACAGCTGGGGGAACATAAAGCGCAATGCATACGGCGGCAAACCAAAGCGCACCTTGCCTTGTGGCGAGTCGAACTTGAGCAGGCCGCGTTTGACCAGTGCGCCCAGCGCGTCGGTGGCGCCACAGTCGCTTATGCCGAGCATGGCTTTGAAGTCGCCGCGCGGCATTTCTTCACCACTCAAAAACAGGTAGTGCAGGCCGCGCAGGGACTCCTGACGCACGCCGTTTTTAAGTTCGGTGGCCTCAAACACCAGGCAGGCTTCGATGCGGGTTTTGATGGCCTCAAAGTCCAGCAGGCCGGCCATGAAGCGGACTTGGCCCAGGCAGGTGTCCAGCACGTAGTCTGCCCAGGCAATCAGCGCCTGCTCGCTCAGGTTGCCGCGCCCGTCCATGTCTCCACGGCGCAGGCTGTCGGCGTCGGCCAGCAGCGCTCGGTGCGCCCGTACGGCCAGCAGTTTTGTTCCATAAGCACTCTACTTAATTGAATTTAACGCACAAACGGAACATACTCCAGGTTCCATGAAAGCCACCGACACCCAAACCCAACGCGTACTGGCCCTGGCCAGTCAGCGGGGCCTACTGCGCGCCAGCCATCTGCAAGAGCTGGGCATTGCGCGCGTGGTGTTGTCGCGGCTGACGGCCAGTGGTCAGTTGGAGCGCGTGGGGCGCGGTGTCTATCGGCTGCCGGACGCGCAAGGTGCCGAGCACGAGAGCCTGGCCACCATTGCGGTCAAGGTGCCGCAGGCGGTGTTTTGTTTGCTCACGGCCTTGCAGATTCACGAACTCACCACGCAGTTGCCGCGCCAGGTGTGGATAGCCATGCCCCAGGGCAGCCATGTGCCCAAGATGGACTACCCGCCGGTGAAGATGGTGCAGTTCTCCGGAGAGGCGTATGGCCAGGGCATCGAAGTGGTGCGGGCCGATCAGGTGGAGCTGCGGGTGTATGGCGTGGCCAAAACGATTGCAGATTGCTTCAAGCACCGCAACAAGGTGGGGCTGGATGTAGCCATAGAGGCGCTGAAGGAAGCGCTGGCCGCCAACAAAACCAACGCCAATGATCTGTGGCGGTTTGCCAAGATTTGCCGGGTGGCTAACGTGATGCGGCCCTATCTTGAAACCCTGGGGCAGGGGGGTTGAATGGGGCAAGACCTGGCGGCGTCTGTCCGTGCGCGACTGCTCAACATCGCCAAGGCAGAGCAGACGGATTTCAACGCGGTGCTGGTGCGCTATGCATTGGAACGCTTTTTGTACCGGCTGAGCCAGTCGGCCCATGCGGAGCACTTTGTGCTCAAGGGTGCGATGCTGTTCAACCTTTGGTACGCCATGCCGCATCGGCCCACGCGCGATGTCGACCTGCTGGGCTTTGGGGCAAGCGACCTGGGTGCAATAGCGCAAGCCTTCCGCGAGATCGTGTCGTTTGCAGCGGATGACGGCATGGTGTTCGACGCAGCCAGCGTCAGCGTAGAAGAGATTCGCAAAAACGCGGGCTATGCGGGTGCACGGGTGTTGGTGTCGGCAGAGTTGGCCCGCGCCCGCTGCAAGACGCAAATCGATATCGGCTTTGGCGATGCCATCACGCCCGGCCCGGTGGTCGCCACCTACCCGGTGCTGATTGCCGACTTTCCAGCGCCCCAGTTGCGCGCCTACCCGGTTTACACCGTCGTGGCAGAAAAGTTGCACGCGATGGTGCTGCTGGGCATGACGAACAGCAGGCTCAAGGACTACCTGGACCTGTGGATTCTGTTGGACCGCGAGGCGTTGGAGCCTGGCATCTTGGCAAGCGCAATCGCTGCCACCTTCAAACGCCGCAGCACCCTGTTGCCGACGGAGTTGCCCATTGGTTTGAGTGACGAGTTTGCTGGCGATGCATCGCGCCAGGCGCTGTGGGCGGCGTTCTTGAGAAAGAACGGTCTCAAGGCGATGCCGCTGGGCGATGTAGTCGGTGCATTGAGGCAAAGGCTACAGCCAGCACTTGCACATGCGACATCGAATGTTGCCGACCCCGGTTGACCGCAAAAGAGCGTTTACTCTCATTTGAATAGCGGCATGTTCCTATCCCGCCTACGCTAGCAGCCAATTCTCGCGCGAGATGCTCTTGCTGCTGGGTAGCTCGCCGAGGTTGCGAACACTATATTTCTGATAGCTGCAAGCGCTTATTCATCAAGCGCTAGAGCCCAGTTCGACTCCGGGTCCAGCACCTGCGCCGTATCGGCCTGCAGCACGCTCTGACGGTGCGGAGGGCGGTGCGATGGGGTGACTGCCGCGGGCTCCAGACCCTTTGCGTTGAGCATGCTGCGTCCGGGGCAGTCAAAGCGCCCTGGCAAGCACCCCGCTCAAATCTTGATGAACTGCGTGCTCGACAACGCGCCAAACGGCAGCTCCGACAAGCGCCCGCCCACCGCCAGCGTGCCCAGGTCCACCGGAAAGTAGCCGATGGCTTCCAGCACCTTGCGCACTTCGGCCTTGGCGGCGGCATCGTCGCCCGCATAGAACATGGCGCGCTGGCCGCCAGACACTTGGGGCTGCGCCAGCACGTTCACGTCCAGGTGGTTGAACGCCTTGACCACGCGGGCGCCGGGCACGAATTCGCTGAACACTTCGCTGGACGAGCGCCCGCCCAGGTCGATGGCCTTGATGCCGTAGGCCGCCAGCGGGTTGGTGGGGTCTTGGGCGTCGGGCGAGTTGGGGTCCAGAAACGCCACGGGGTTGGTGCCGTCGATGACGATGCGGCCGTTCCAGGCGGGCAGGGGGCCCAGGGCCTGGCCAAGGTCTTCCCAGCGCACGGCGATGAGCACGATGTCTGCGGCTGCGGCCTCTGCCACAGTGCCCGCCTTGATGGTGGGGCCCAGTTCGGCCACCAGCGCGGCCAATGATTCCGGACCGCGCCGGGTGGAGAGGGTGGCCGACAGGCCCTTGTTGGCCAATGCGCGGGCCACGTTGGAGCCGAGAGCGCCAGAACCGATGATGCCGATGTTCATGATGTTTTCCTTGTTGAAATGAAGTGGGTTGAAGTGAGGTGGAAGGGGTGAGGTGAGAAAGCGTGATGGAAGGGCTAGACGACTACCCGAGCCGCCCGGCCTGGCGCAGTTGCGTGGCAATGCGCCGGATTTCTGTGGCGCCCTGTGCCAGTGCGGGCGGGCTGGTGTGCACCGAGTAGCGGCCCATGACAAGGTCGTGCGGGTGCGGCACGGCAGAGCCCAGCACAAAGCTGGTGGCCTGGGTGGCCACAAAGTCGATGCCCTGGCTGCTGGGCTCAAACGCCACCAGCTCGCCAGCGTCAATGGCTTCGCCTGCCGTCAGCGCGCCGGTGGCCACTGCTGCCCATGCCACGGTGTGGCCGGGGGGCGGGGTGTAGGTCCAGCGCTCGCCCTCGGCCAACTGCACGGCCAGATAGGTCATGCCCTCGGGCGCCGCCACCGGGCTGTGCGCTGCGCCGTACTCGCCCAGCAGCACCCGCACCGGGCCGACCTGTGGCACCAGCTCAGGGGCGAGGTACTGGCTCTGGGCGGGGGCGTTTTCCAGCGCGGCGGGCAGGGCCACCCACAGCTGAAAGCCCCGGCCCGGTGTGTCGCCAACGGGGGCGCCGGTGTGCCATACGCCGTTGCCCGCCCGCATCCATTCCACACCGCCCGCAGGCAGCAGGCCCGCTTGGCCGGTACTGTCTTCGTAGCGCACATCGCCTTGCGACAAGAACGTGACGGTGGCGATGCCCGAGTGGGGGTGCATGCCAAAGCCCTGTTGGGCTGCACCGGGCTGAAAGTGCACCAGGTCCAAAAAGATGAAGGGCTTGAGCACCTGGCCCAGGTCCCCGGGGCTCATGAGACGGGTGATGGGGCCGTGCGCGGTGCCACGGGTGCGGTGGGCGATGGCGCGGGGGGCTGTGGCGGGTGCAGACATCAAGAGAACCTTGGAGGTGTTGAACTGATGCCTGTAGCTTAAAAATTCATCGATTGATTGACTAGATGGTGCAATATGATTGAACTCGTCCATTAATTGAACGAATGAGCACGACCATGCTGGATCTGAACGACGTGGCCATCTTTGTGCAGGTGGTGCGCTGTGGCAGCTTTGCCGAGGCCGCGCGCCGCCTGGGCGTGCCGCCCAACACCCTGAGCCGCCGGGTGCAGCAGCTGGAAGCGCAGCTGGGCACCCGGCTGATGCAGCGCTCTACCCGCCATCTCACGCTTACCAGCGCGGGCCAGGTGTTTCTGGAGCGCTGCAGCGGCGCGGTAGAGGGGCTGATGGATGCGGGCGAGGAGTTGCTGGCGGTGAACCAGGAGCCCAGTGGCCTGGTGCGGGTGGCGGCACCGGCCGATTTTTTTGATTTCTTTGCGATGGAGTGGCTGACCGAGTTTCTGGCAGCCCACCCCAAGGTGCGGGTGGACTTTGTACTGAGCGACGGGCGCGCCGACCTGATTGCAGACCGGATTGATGTGGCCCTTCGGGGCGGCATCCTGGAGGACTCAAGCCTCTTTGCGCGCAAGGTGCTGGATGCGGGCAACGACGGCCTGGTGGCCAGCCCGGCCTACGTGGCCCGCCAGGGCGTGCCGGACACGCTGCAAGACCTGGCAGACCACGACTGCCTGGTGTTCAGCCACCCCAGCGGCAAGGCCACCTGGCGCGTGACGGGACCGGATGGAGCGCAGGCCGAGGTGCAGGTGGCGGGCCGTTTCAGTGGCAACACGGCGCAGGCCTTGCGCAAGGCCGCGCTGGCGGGCCTGGGCATTGCACTGCTGCCCTCCACGCTAACCCAGCGCGATCTGCGCGCTGGCCTGCTGGTGCCCGTGCTCCCGCAGTACCACCGGCAGGGCCACGGCGTGCACATGGTCTACCCAAGCCGGCGCTACCTGCCCTTGGCGGTGTCTGCCTTCATGGACCTGGTGATCGGCAAGATGGGCGCGATGCAGGAACTGCCGCCGCAGAACTGCGGCTGATGCGGCATGAATCCGCTCATGCTCCTGCCCGCTATGCTCCCCCACCAACGCAACACGACACACGGTGACCGCCATGCACGACATCATCTGCCCCCACTGCAACAAGGCCTTCAAGGTGGACGAGACCGGCTACGCCGACATCCTCAAGCAGGTGCGCGACGCAGATTTCCATGCGCAGTTGCACGAGCGGCTGGAGCTGGCCGAGCAGGACAAGCGCAATGCGGTGGCGCTGGCGCAAGCCCAGGTGGCCAATGAGCTGCAGAAGGCGGCAGCCGCCAAGGATGCACAGATCCAAGCCCTGAAGGCGCAGTTGGATGCGGGCGCGGTGGAGCGCGACCTGGCGGTGGCGCACGCCCTGAGTGCGGTGGAGAAGCAGCGCGATGCGCTGGCCAATGAGCTGGAGCGTGCGCGGCAGGCGCAGCAGGCAGCGGACCAGTTGGCACAAGCGCGGCTGGCGCAGGAGCTGCAAGGTGTGGCTGCCCAAAAGGACGCGGAGATTCAGCAGCTGAAATCGCAGCTGGAAGCAGGCGAGGTGGTGCGCAGGCTGGCGGTGACCGAGGCAGTCACGGTGGTGGCGCGGGAGCGCGATGAACTCAAGAACGACCTGAACCTGGTAGTGGTGAAAAAGCAGCTGGAGGAGGCCGCCATCAAGGAGCAGTTCGCCCTGCAGCTGCGCGACCGCGACGGCGAGATTGCGCGGCTGCGGGACATGAAGGCGCGCCTTTCGACCAAGATGGTGGGCGAGACGCTGGAGCAGCACTGCGAGACGGAGTTCAATCGCATCCGCGCCACGGCGTTTCCCCGCGCGTACTTTGAGAAGGACAACGACGCGCGCAGCGGCAGCAAGGGCGACTACATCTTTCGCGATGCGGACGAGGCGGGCAACGAGATCGTCTCGATCATGTTCGAGATGAAGAACGAGAGCGACGAGACGGCCACGAAGAAGCGCAATGAAGATTTCTTGAAAGAGCTGGACAAGGACCGCACTGAAAAGGGCTGCGAGTACGCGGTACTGGTGTCGCTGCTGGAGCCTGAGAGCGAGCTGTACAACACCGGCATCGTGGACATGTTCTACCGCTACCCCAAGATGTATGTGGTGCGGCCGCAGTTCTTCATCCCCATCATCACACTGCTGCGCAACGCTGCGATGAAGTCGCTGCAGTACAAGTCGGAGCTGGCGCTGGTGAAGGCGCAGAACCTGGACATCACCAAGTTCGAATCGCAGCTGGAGGAGTTCAAGGGCGCGTTTGGGCGCAACTGGCGCCTGGCGTCAGACGGGTTCGAGGAGGCCGTGCGGCGCATTGACGAGGCCATCAAGGACCTGGAGAAGACCAAGGAGGCGCTGCACAAGTCGGCCAACAATTTGCGCCTGGCCAACGACAAGGCCGAAGACCTCACGATCAAAAAGCTGACCCGCGGCAACCCGACGATGGCGGCCAAGTTTGCAGAGCTCAAGCAGGTGGGGCTTTTGGACGAGGAGTGATGCAAGAGCATTGCGGCGCCAAACCTTGACCTCTGAGGTAATCGCCAAGCGGAGCGCCTTTTTCTACAGTGGTCCTCGCGGGTCGGTTGCCAGCGTAAAGCGGCATTGAAGACGCGCGCTGCGTCTGTGCATACACACCGAAACCGCAGCCAACCAACTCACTGAGAGACCAGAAAGGAGCCCCAGATATGTCTGCCTATGCCGTTGGCCTGTTGAGCAATCTGCAATTCGGCCCCGATATCGTCACCTACCTGCAGCGCATCGACGCGACCCTCACGCCTTATGACGGGGCCTTCCTCGTGCATGGCACCCAGGCAGAGGTCAAGGAAGGCGTGTTCGATGGGGACTGCATCATCATCAGCTTCCCGGCCATGGAGCAGGCGCGTGCCTGGTACGAATCGCCAGCCTATGCCGAGCTGATTCCACTGCGTGCGCAGCACGCGCAATCCACGGTGTTTCTGCTGGATGGGGTGGCGGAACCGAACTACCGCGCAGAGTCCTTGCTGGCCAAGCTGGGAGTCAAGGCCTGAATGCTCCTCCGGGCACAGACACGGGCCCGGGGCTACACCGTCACCGACGCCCCCGTCGCATAAAACTGCCCACCCGCCACGTAATGCAGCGTGCGCAGCGCATCGGGCGCGGTGTCGAATTCCCAGTGCCCGTGGCGGAACACGCGCTCGTCCGCCCAGGCGGCCACCACCTCGCCGATGAACAGGTCGTAGGTCTGCTGGTTGTGGGGCTCGGGGATGACGCGGCACAGCAGCCAGGCGGCGCAGCCCTGTACCAGCGGGGTGGCATGGCCAGGGGCGTGGAACAGCTCCACGCCGTGTTGCTGCAGTTTGTGGGGGTGGGTCTTGGCGCTGTCGGTGCCAAGGGCTACGGTCATCGCCGCCATGGGCAGGGTGGGCAACTGCAATGCGAACTCGCCGCTGGCTTCGACCAGCTCGCGCGTGCGTGTCGCTTTGTCGAGCACCACCGTCACCTTGGGCGGTGCAAAGTCCAGCGCACAGGCCCACGATGCAGCCATCACGTTGTGCCGGCCCACATGCGCTGCCGACACCAGCACCGTGGGGCCGTGGTTGAGCAGGCGGTAGGCCTTGTCGAGGGGGACGGGGGCGATGTGGGGGATTCGGGGCGAATGTTGTGGGCTGGGTTTGCTCATGATTTCATAGCTGGTGGCGCTTGTTGGATAAGCGGTAGATGGCATTTTGATCTGAAACCAGACTGTCGTGTGTGGCCGTGTCGCCAGCGTGCGCGCCGGGTGGGTGCAGGGCCGGTAACATCCCCGGGCCTATCAACCACCGCCCCCCGGGGCACTACGGAGACAAGAAGCTATGTTCAGTCATGTGATGGTCGGTGTGAACGATCTGGAGGTGTCCCGGAAGTTCTACGACGCGCTGCTCGGCACCATCGGTGTGCCCCCGGGTGTCGCCAACAAAAACCGGTATTTCTACCGGGGCCCCACCGGCACGTTCTGCATCAGCACCCCCATCAATGGCGAGCCCGCCACCTTTGCCAATGGCGGCACCATCGGCTTTGCCATGCAGTCGCCCGAGCAGGCCGATGCGTTCCACGCGGCCGGTGTGGCCAACGGTGGCACCACCTGCGAAGACCCACCGGGCTATCGCGAAGGCCCTGGCGGCAAGCTCTACCTGGCATACCTGCGCGACCCGGACGGCAACAAGATCTGCGCGTTGCACCGCCCACCCAAGCCAGCGGCGTGACGGCCGGGCCGACCGGCTCAGCGCATCGGTTTTCTGATCTTCAAGCGGGCGTGTGTGCGCCGGGCCGACGCACGGCGCGCACCTTGCCGCTGCCGCCGCCACCGCAGTAGAACAGCCCGGCCCCATCCGATTCGAGCCCGCTCACACCCACGCCTTGCGGCATATCGAGCTGCTGCAGCACGGCGCCGCTCGTGGGGTCGATGTGGCGCAGGGTGCTTTCTTCGCCCTCCCAGGTGCCGTGCCACAACTCGCCGTCCACCCAGGTCACACCGGTCACAAACCGGTTGGATTCGATGGTGCGGCGGATCGCACCCGTGGCCGGGTCGATCTGGTGGATCTTGCGGTCACGGTACTGGCCTACCCACAGGCTGCCTTCGGCCCAGGTCAGGCCTGAATCGTTGCCGCCGCCCGGTGCGGGGATGGTGGCCACTACCCGGCCCGTGGCGGGGTCGATCTTGTCGATGCGTGATTCAGCGATCTGGTACAGGTGCGTGCCGTCAAACGCGGTGCCTGCGTCGCACACCACGTCCAGCGTGCGGGTGGTGGCGCCGCTGGCCGGGTCAAAACCCACCAGGTGTTCGCCCGTGGCGGCCCACACCCGCTGGCCATCGTGCGTCACGCCGTGGATTGTGCTGGCGCCGCCAAAGGGGCCGTATTCGCGCACGACCTCGGCGGGCTGGCGGGCCGCAATGGGCAGGTGTTTGGTGGACGGCGGGGTGCCCGCCATGTCGCTGCTGCAGGCGGTGTCGTGGGTGGCGGTAGGGGTGGCTGTGGTCATCTCGGTAGCTCCTGAGGGTAGGTACCCGGTGCACGGCAAGGGCGCTGTGCGTTGGGCGGTGAAGCCACTTTAGGCAATCGGCTGCGCGGTGGGGAGTAACAAGATCGTCGTGAATCCCACCAGGGGCGCGGCCAGCCAGCGGCGTGCGCGCGCCTGGCCGATGGCGCGCACGCGGCCGGTAGCTTCGAGTTCAGCCAGCGCGCGCTGCACGGTGCGCTGGCTGTCGCCCAGGGCCAGCGCCAGGGCGGATGTGGACCATGCTGCACCGTCGGCCAGCAGCGCCACCAGCGCGCCCTGCTCGCCCTCCACCGGCGGGGCCAGCACGGCCACAGTGCGTCCGCCGTGGGGCCGGAGCACAAAGCCGCGCGGCGTGGCCTCCACCCCGGCCAGCGGAGCGATGAGGGCGCGCAGGCGGCCGATTTCCACCCGCAGGCGGGCGCGGTGGGTTTCGTCGGGGTGGCGGGTGCGGAACACGTTGGCAATCAGTGCTTCGCGGTCCACATCGCCCGGCCACGCGGTAGCCAGCGCGCGCACCAGCGCAAACAGCACAGGGCGGCGTGCCAGCGGGTGCCACACCTCGCCCGCGCGCACGCCGTGGCGACAGGCGTCCACGACCCACAGCGCGGGGGACGCCAGCAGCGCGGCCACGTCGTCCAGCCGCAGCGTGTGCTCGACGCCGTTCGCAAGGCAGCGTGCAGCGGGCTGTTCGAGCAACGCATGGGCCTGCGCCACCTCGGTCAGCAGCGCAGGCACGCCGGATTGGGCGGCAGCCTGTTGCGCGCGTTGCAGGGCGGTGCGCGCTGCGCCGATGTGCAGTGACCGCAGGGCCAGCTCTGCGGCGGCAAGTTCGGCCACCGCGACAAGGGAAGGGGGCAGTCGCGTTGTGGCGTCGGTGGTGGGAGCGCCTGCCAGCGCAGCCGATGCTTCGTCCAGCTTGCCCAGCAGGATCAGCGTGCGCGCTGCCACCAACCGTGCCTGCAGCGCATTGGCGATGTCGCCGTGGGCCTGCAGCGTAGCCCCTGCCGACATCAGCGCCTGCGCTCGCCCGCCCAGGTCGCGCTGGGCCAGGGCCACTTCAGCCTCGGCCACCACACAGCGGGCGCGGGCCACGGGCTCGTGCGTGCCAAAGCCGCGTGCGGCGCGGCGCAGCAGATCGCGGGCGCGCGGGTGCTCGCCCAGTTGGGCCATGGCAATGCCGCGCAGGGCCAGGGCCGGGGGGTCGTCGCGCAGGGCCACGCGCTGCAGGGCGGCCAGGGCGTCGCCTGCGGCCAGCGCGCGGGCGGCGGCGGAGATCAGCGAATCCATGGCGACAGACTACCGCAGCGTGCTGCTGCGATGGCACGCCAGCATGCGTGGGGGATACTTGGCCGCTTCGCTGTGCCGCCCGCCGGGTGGTGCAAATCCCCCCAAAAGACCCAAGGACCCGCCATTGAAATCCGCCAGCGCCACCACTTTTGACGAGGCCTACTACCAGCGCTTTTACTTCGACAAAAAGACCAGCGTGGTGGACCCGGCGCACATGGAGCGCCTGGGCACCTTCGTGTGCAGCTACCTCAAGTACCTGCGCGTGCCGGTGAACCGCGTGCTGGATGTGGGTTGCGGCATCGGGCTGTGGAAGGGCATCGTGGCGCAGCACTTTCCGCAGGCCAGCTACCAGGGCGTGGAGTTCAGCCCCTACCTGTGCGAGCGCTTTGGCTGGCAGCAGGGCTCGGTGGTGGACTATGCGGCTGATGCGCCGTATGACCTGGTCATCTGCCAGGGCGTGCTGCCCTACCTGAGCCCTCCGGATTTGAAGGCCGCGCTGCTCAACCTCGGCCGCCTGACACAAGGCGCGCTGTATGTCGAGGCCGTGTCGCGCGAGGATTTTGAGCGCGACATCATCGACGAAGAGATCACCGACAACCGCGTGTTCCGCCACCGTGCCGAGCTGTACCGGCGCGGCCTGCGCGAAGGCGCCATCGAACTGGGTGGCGGCGTGTGGCTCAGCCGCAAGGCCGAGCTGCCGCTGTTTGCGCTGGAGCAGGCGGGCGGGCAGTGACGACGACCCCTGTGCCGCCGCCCCAGCCTCAGGCGGTGCCGCACCCGCCCCATGCGGTATCGCGCCTGCGCACCGAGCGCCTGGCCCGCAGCGCCAAGCCCTTCCTGGCCCGGGGCGGCCCCAAGGGCGAGCGCTGCGCGGGCTGCCGCCTGGTGCCCAGCCACTGCATCTGCGCACTGCGCCCCGTGCTGCCCACGCGCGCGGGCATGTGCCTGCTGATGGCCGACATCGAACCGCTCAAGCCCAGCAACACCGGCTGGCTGATTGCCGATGTGGTGGCCGACACCTACGCGTTTGGCTGGGCGCGCACCGAGGTGCACCCCGACTTGCTGGCGCTGCTGGCAGACCCCCAGTGGCAGCCGTATGTGGTGTTTCCGGGTGAGTTTGTGGAGCCCGGGCGCGTGGTCACCCAGGTGGGCAGCACCGAGCCGACGGGCAAGCGCCCGCTGTTCATCCTGCTCGATGCCACCTGGCCCGAGGCGCGCAAGATGTTCCGCAAGAGCCCGTACCTGGACCGCCTGCCCGTGCTGAGCCTGCAGCCCGAGCAGCTCTCACGCTACCACCTGCGCCGCTCCACGCGCACGGACCATTTCTGCACCTCCGAGGTGGGCGCGCTGTGCCTGGAGCTGGCGGGCGAGCTGCTGGCCGCACAGGCGCTGGAGGCGTACCTGGACGTGTTCACCCACCACTACCTGCAGGCCAAGCACCAGCTGCCGCCGGACGTGAACGGGGCGGCGCACGCACGGCTCCGGCTTCTGGCGCAGGGCCGCGGCTGAGAGTCTGAGAGTCTGAGAGTCTTTTATCCATGGTCGCCTTGCACGCCGAAACGCCCCGGCTCGTCGTTGCACATGCTCGCCATAGCCCGAGCTATGGCTGTGCTTTGTGCCTAGATCCGAGGCGTTTTCGCGCGCCTTTCGGGCTCGGCTAAAAAACTCTCAGCCTCTGAGCCATCGCCCCTCGGACTGCCGGGCCGCGTGCGTGCATGACCTGTTGCCCAAAAAGCATGCGCTGTTACCGCGTTGTTACAAGCGCTGCACCTGGCCCCCCGCAAAATTCGGCGCTGGCGCCACCACCTCTGGCGCGGCCCGTCTGTCCGGGAGGGGCAGGGGCCTGCACACCCAAAGCCAACCCGTTGGAGAACCATGAAAAACAAGATCCCCCTGTTGCTCGTCGCAACCCTCAGCCTGGCTGTCGCATCGCTGGCCCATGCCGGCAAGGCCGAGCGCGACTTTTTTGCTGCCGAGGTGGCCCCCGCGCTGAAAACCGCCGCCAGCACCCTCAAGCAATCGTGCGGCTGCGATGTGAAGATGGATGTGAAGCAGGACAGCTTTCAGACCGTGGACCATCTGCGCCAGGTGCGCTACGCGGCCGGCACCATCGTGGACAACGCCCCGCGCTACTGCAACGATGCCCCTTCCAAGGCCGCGGTGTGCCAACTCAAGACCCTGGAATTTGCCCGCACCGGCACCACCGCTTTCAAGTTTGCCGCAGGCAAGGGTGCGATCACTCTCGATGAAAGCTCGTACCCCAGCTGGGACATGCTGGCCGCCGAGCTGGACAAATAAGCGCAGACTCCTAGCCCCAAGCAGCGCCCCGACACCACTGTGCGTGGTGCGGGGCGTTGGTGTTTGTGGGCACCGTGAGGTGGCTGAACCGAGGTGCTGCAGTTGCGAACGAATCGCCGTTCTACGTGCCGGATAGCGTGCAACACCCCACTAGCGTGGGGTGGCACCCGCTGCCACGCGGCTTTGTACCGCCTTGGTGATGCCGTCTGGTTCCAGATACGGGCTGCAGGTCTGGTACAGCGCAAACTTCTTTTCTGCCGACGTACCAACCAGTTCGGCCGACACCTCGGGCGCTGATTTCTTGAGCGCGTCGATGTGGAAGTCGCCCTCGCCGGGGTGCAGCTCCACCGCTGCTTCCAGCATGGCCGCCGCAGCGGCGCGCATGCCTTCTTGCCGGGCTTTTGCCACGCTGAGCGACAGGCCGTTGAACACATTGCCGCAGCGGATCAGGTCGATGGCGACCGCCTTGCGTGCATCGGCCTGCGCAGGTGTCCCCATGCTGTGCGTGCCATCCAGGTAGGCCCACACGTCCAGGGGTGGGGTGCCGGGCGCACACGCCCCCTGGTAGGTGCCGAAAAAGGCCTTCTTCATCATCTGCCGGCCCGCCGAGGTCTGCATGCCGCTGTCGATGACAAGCTGCTCGCCATCGGCGTGCACGGTGAACTGGTACAGGTGCGCGGCGCTGGCGCCTGCGGCCTGGGCAGGGGCGACGCAGCGGGCCTTCCAGGTCTCATGGCCGGGCATGGGTTGGTCAGACTCGCTGACCGTGCAGTCCATGCCGCGCTGCTGCATGGCGTTCTTCCAGGCGGGGGCCGTCAGGCTGGCCATGTGCTGCGCTGTCACGCACACCACGGCGGTGCTGCCCAAGGAGTCCGCATAGGCACCCTGGCGGAACCCGGCAGCCGCCGCAGGCTGCGAAACCGCAACGCCCCCGATCAGAAGCCCCGCCAACACGGCAGCGCGCGGGGCGGTGGCGGGGAGCACAATGGCGAAGGGCATGGGGGGTGTCTCCGGGCGGCAGCGCCTGGTACGGCGCAAGAAAAAGAGAAGGCGGTGGAACGGCGGCGTGCCCAGGGGCGGCCTGTCGTCACACTGAAAAGCCGTCGGATTGTCGTTCAAGGCCCTGGGCACGCCGTGCTCTTGTGGCCTTGCAACGACAATGGACCATTCCCCCTCTACCGCACTGACCCGATGAAAGCTCCCCCCCGCCTGCAGTCCCTCATTGAGGAAGGCCTGATCGACACCGTGGTCCGGCAGCTCATGAGCGGCAAGGAGGCCATGGTCTATGTGGTGCGCTGTGGTGATGAAACGCGCTGCGCCAAGATCTACAAAGAGGCCAACAACCGCAGCTTTCGGCAGGCGGTGGACTACACCGAAAACCGCAAGGTCAAGAACTCACGCTCGGCCCGCGCCATGGCCAAGGGCAGCAAGTTTGGCCGGCAAGAGCAAGAGGCCGCATGGCAAAGTGCCGAGGTCGATGCGCTCTACCGCCTGGCCGCTGCCGGCGTGCGCGTGCCGCAGCCCTACAACTTTCACGACGGCGTGCTGCTCATGGAGCTGGTGACCGACGCCCACGGCGACGCCGCCCCACGCCTGAACGACGTGAGCTTCACGCCCGAAGACGCGCGCACCCACCACGCCACGCTGGTGGCCGAGGTGGTGCGCATGCTGTGTGCGGGCGTGGTGCATGGTGACTTGTCGGAGTTCAACATCCTGCTGGCCCACCTGCCGGGCGCAGAAGGTGGAGAAGCCGGCCACGATGGCCCCGTCATCATCGACCTGCCCCAGGCCGTGGACGCTGCGGGCAACAACCACGCCCAGCGCATGCTGCTGCGCGATGTGGCCAACCTGCGCGACTTCTTCGGCCAGTTTGCCCCCGAGCTGCGCGCCACCCAATACGGCCCCGAGATCTGGAGCCTGTACCAGAGCGGCCTGCTGAGCAACGAGACGCCGCTCACCGGCATCTATGCGCCCACGCATGCCGATGTGGACATGCAGGCCGTGCTGCGCGAGATCGACGACGCGCGCGACGAAGATGCAGCACGCAGGCTGCGCATGGCGGCGGGCTGAGATTTCTCCACCGCGCTGCGCTGTGGCACCATCGCGCCCCTTTTTCTCTGCAGTTCGCTCGCCATGCCTTCCTTCCACATCCGCAACTTCTGCCCTGGCGACGAACCCGCGTTGCGCGCCGTTTTTCATGCCTCGGTGCATGGCCTGGCTTGCAAGGACTACGCCGCCGAACAACTCGCCGCCTGGGCGCCGCTGCACCATGACGCTGCCCAGTGGGCCGAGCGCATGCGGGCCAACCAGCCCTTCATCGCGCAAGCCATTGACGGCGGGGCGATAGCTGGGTTTGCCGATCTGCAGGCCAGCGGCACCATCGACATGTTTTTTGTGGCCCCGGCGTTTGCAGGCCAGGGCGTGGCCCGGGCGCTGATGGCACACCTCCACGCGCAGGCGGCGCAGCGCGGCATCACCCGCTTGAACGCCCATGTGAGCCTGACGGCCGAGCCTTTTTTTGCCGCCCAGGGCTTCGCGGTGGAAGCGCGCCAGCAGGTGGAGCGCGCAGGCGTGGTGCTGCACAACGCGCGCATGGCCAAGGCGCTGAAGGAGTGACTCCTGATTTGATAGCTGGTTGCGCTTGCCCATCAAGCGCTAGATGCCAATTTGGCGTGTGATTCAGCCATCATGCTGTGTCTTCGCACCCGCAGGTGCCTTACAGTAGCCGCCCCGCAGCAGACAAACCCACCCACACCGGCCCACGACGGCTGACACCCCATGACCAAAGACCTGGCCCGACAGAACGAACTCAAACCCATGGCGCTGTGCGAGCCCTGCCAGGGCATCCAGCGCAACTGGCGCAAGGCGCCGGGCCACGCCGAGCTGGTGCAGCGCGGCAACCGCAAGGAAGACCGCGAAACGGGCTCCGTCACCATCACCCGCTATGTGTGCGACCGCTGCGGCACGGCGTGGGAGTATGAGAACGACAAGGGCAACCAGAAGGCAGGCTGGTCGGTGGTGGGGCGTTGAAGATTTAAAAAAGATAGCTGTCAGCGTTTGTTGGATAAGCGCTAGTGCTTGATTTGACCTGAAATCTACCTTCGCCTCAGCACCGTTGTTGGACAACGGCTTCGCCACAAATCGCGGCGTTGGGGGCTCCCTCTCCCCTTGTGGGAGAGGGCGGGGGGAGAGGGGTGTTTGCGGGCGCAGCGCTGGTTCGCCCCCTCTCCCCAACCCTCCTCTCCCGCGAGGGGAGAGGAAGTGCCGAAGCGCTGTCGGGAAGGTGCGGGCTGTTCAGCCGCCCACATGGCGCGCATTCTCAGCCGCAATGGCCCGGAAATCTGCCGACACCCTCTCATCCGCTGCAGCCGCCTGCCAGAAAGCCAGCGCCAGCCGCCGCGCTTCGTCCCATTCGCCCAGCGTGGCCGCCGTGGGCTGCAAGGGGCGGCTGGCAAAGTCGCGCGGCACCAGTTCGCCGCCCACCGGTGCATACAGCATGGGCAGCATGTCGTAGGTGGGGGACAGCGCCCAGTCGTCGCCCTTGAGCACCAGCGAGATGTTGCCGTAGTGCCGGTCTGTGTTGGCGATGAGTTCGCCATAGGCATCCAGCAGGCGCAGGGTGCGGGCATCGGCGGCAGTGAGCCGAGTGCCTCCATCCGGAGTGGGAAGCTGCGCCAAGCGGTTGGCGGTGGCAGCCCAGTTGTCCATCGGGCCCACGTATTCGGCGTTGTAGACCTGCAGCGACACCATGCCGATGCGCCCGCCTAGACCGTGAGGATCTTCGTGCGACAGCGGTGTGCGGTCAAAGCGTTCCGACTCCAGAAATACCCGCCCCGCGCCCTGAAACAGCTGCGTGCGTGCCGCAGGCAACCCTGCCTGGGCTAGGGTGTGCAATGCCAGGTGTTCGCACACCAGCAGGTCGCGCATGCGCTGGTCGGTGGGCGAATCTCCAGGGGGAGAAAACTTCACGATGACATGCCGCCCGGCGGTGATGGTGCAGAACTTGGGCTGCTCGCCCCCGGCGGACGAGCCCGGGTGAGTTTCGTGCATGGCCCGCTCGGCCAGCTGTGGGTAGTCATCGGCCGATGACGCCCTCGATGCGTGTTTGTGCAAGTCAAGAAAGCGCTGGAACGAGGCTTCGCCCATGATGAGGTTGCCCGACAGGTCGTCGCCATAGAGCGTCATCGCGCGCAGCACGTCGTCGTCGCTCCAGTGAAGCGGGTTGTGGGCCAACTGCAGCTCGGGGTGCGCGTGGGCAAAGCTGCGGCCCATGAAGCCTTGTGGCCGCATGTCGTCCAGAAACCAGGGCAGGCCGTCGTGGCGGCGGTGCTCGCCTTCCACCTCGTCGACCCAGAACGCGCCGCCCTCCAGCGGCACCAGGCGCGCAAAGGGCGATGCACGGCCCTGCGCATCAATGTGCATCACCAGCACTTCGCAGCCCACGCCGGGCACATGGCGCGGCAGCACGTACCGCTGCGACCGCGCCGCGCCCACCTTCTGTACCTGGCCTGCCTGGATGAGTGGTGCCAGCGCGCGCGACACCGTGGGCTGGCTCACGCCCAGCAGCTCCTGCAGCTCGGCACTGGTCAGCACGCCGCCCTGGCGGCGCAGGGCGTTCAGGGCCTTGGAGGTGAGTTCATGGGGGCGGGACATGAATCATTATATGAATAGATAAATTTTATCAAATATTCAATAAATTCAAATGCTTTTGTGTTTTATTGAATAGATATTTGAAAAGTGAGGGGTGCGAAGATATCGCCATGGGCTCTGATGGCTCGGCACCTTTTCGAAGCATGCGTGTCCCACAGCCCTTCAAGGAGATACTCCCATGCTGCATCGCAGACGATTTCTGACCACTGCCTCGCGCGCAATCACTCTGGGCGGCGGTGCCTTGTTGCTGCTGCCAGGGCGTGCCGCGTGGGCCCAGCCCAGCTACACCGTGCCGCTCGCGCAGCTGCAGGAGATGGTGGCCACGAAGTTCCCGCGCAGTGTGCCGGTGCAAGGCCTGTTCGATCTCACCCTGCAACCCCCGCGCCTGCGCCTGCTGCCTGAGGTCAATCGCCTGGGCGCCGTCATGGCAGTGGACGCGGCGGGCGCTGCGCTGCGGCGCAGCCACGCGGGCACGTTCGATGTGGAGTTTGCGTTGCGCTATGAAGCCAGTGACCGCACGCTGCGCGCCCACCAGATCCGGCTGGGGCGGCTGGATTTCCCCACGCTCAAACCGGCCGTCACCGAACTGATCAATGCCTATGCCCCCGTGCTGGCCGAACAATCCCTGCGCGAAGTCACCTTGCACCAGCTGCGCCTGCAGGACACCGCCATGTTCGACGGCCTGGGGCTGCAGCCGGGGCCCATCACCGTGACGGCCAAGGGGCTCACCGTGGCGTTTGTGGGCAAGCAGCCATGACGCCCGCTGGGCACGGCCGCCTTCCATCGCCGCAGCGCCGGGGTTAACTCCCTTTCCCCTCGCGGGAGCGGGTGGGGGAGACGGGGCTTCGGGGGCGCCGCGCTTGTTCTCCCTCTCCCCGCACTCTCCCACCAGGGCTGGGCCGAGGGTGGCGCAGGTTGCGCAGGTCTGTCTCGCGCAGGGGCTTGCGCTCAATCGCCCCGCACCCGCTGCGCAAACCCGCGCAGCGCGAACTGCTCCACCACAAAATCCACAAACACCCGCGTGCGCGCTGGCAGCAGCTTTTTGCTGGGGTAGTACAGCGATGTCGGCCCTGCATCCGCCCACCAGCCGGGCAGCACCCGCACCAGGTCGCCGCGCGCCAGCCAGGGCTGCGCAAACGGCATGGGCAGCACGGCCAGGCCCAGGCCCATCAGCGCGGCCTGGCACATGGCCTCGGGGTCGTCGAACACGATGCGGGGGCGGAACACTGCCGCTGCAGCGTCGCCCGCCTTGTTGCGCAGCGTGGTCACCGGCACGCGCCCCGTGCGGATGGCGCGGCGCGCAATGCCGTCCCACTGCGCCAGGTCTGCCGGGTGGCGCGGCGCCTTGCGGCCCTGCAGCAGCGCGGGGGCGGCCACCACCACCAGGTGGATCGGCCCCAGCGTGCGCGCCACCATGTCGGGGTTCAGATTCAGGCCACCGCCAATGCCGGCATCAAAACCCTCGCCGATCAGATCCACCTGGCGGTTCTCAAAGCGCCAGTCGGGCTGGATGGCCGGGTAGCGCTGCAAAAACTCGGTGAGCAGCGGCACGATGTAGGCACGGCCAAACGCCTGGCCCATGCTCACCTTGAGCGTGCCCGCAGGCTGCTGCTCGGCCTCGGCCGCGTGGTCCACCGCATCGGCCAGCGCGGTCAGCGGCGGGCTGATCTGCGCCAGCAGGCGCTGCCCGCCTTCGGTGAGCGTGAGGCGCCGCGTGCTGCGCTGGAACAGCCGCACGCCCAGGCCTGCCTCCAGCCGCGCGACGTTCTTGCTCACGGCGGCAGGCGTCAGGCCCATGAGCCGCGCGGCGGCCGAGAAGCTGCCGCACTCGGCGGATTTGACGAACGATTCGAGGTGGCTCAGGGGTTGCATGGTTTGCATTTTCAACTACAGGTTGAAATAGATCCAGCCCATTCATGGCTACCCGCAAAGCAATGTTTTTCTGAAACTGCAGGTGTTCCTGGTTCCGTGAAGAACCTTTTCAACCATCTGATTTTTTAGGAAAAACACCATGTCTTCTGTGCCCGATACATCCGCCCCCACCACGCTGCCTGCCAGCGCGTCACGCCTGTTGGCGGGCAAGGTGGCCTTTGTCACCGGCGGCGCGCGTGGCATCGGCGCCGCCATCGTCCAGCGCCTGGCGCGCGACGGAGCGGCCGTGGCCTTCACCTACAGCAACTCCGAGGCCCCCGCGCAGACGCTGGTGGCGGTTATTGAAGCTGCCGGAGGCAAGGCCCTGGCGCTGCGTGCCGACAGTGCAGACGCCGCCGCCCTCACGCAGGCCGTCGACAGCGCTGCACGAACGCTGGGCCGCCTGGACATCCTCGTCAATAACGCAGGCGTGGCGGTGGCGGGTGAGCTGGACAGCTATGCGCTGGCCGACTTTGACCACACGCTCAACGTGAACGTGCGCGCGGTGTTTGTGGCCACGCAGGCTGCCGTGCGCCACATGGGCCAGGGCGGTGCCTATGGCCGCGTCATCACCATCGGCAGCACCAATTCCGACCGTGTGCCATGGGCAGGCTTCAGCGTCTATGGCATGAGCAAGGCCGCCATCGTGGGCCTCACCAAAGGCCTGGCGCGCGACCTGGGGCCGCGTGGCATCACGGTGAATAACGTGCAACCCGGCCCGGTCAACACCGACATGAACCCCGCCGACGGCCCCCTGGCCAGCAACATGCACGGCATGATGGCGCTCGGCCGCCATGCCCACCCCGACGAGATCGCGGGCATGGTGGCCTATCTGGCGGGGCCGGAGTCGGGGATGGTGACCGGGGCCAGCCTGCTCATCGATGGCGGGTTTGCTGCCTGAGCCAAGGTAGCTCGGGGCTCTTTGGGCTTTGTGCGGGTGGGAGGCGTTGCGCGCGCGGGTTGCGCCCAGGGCGATATAGTGGCCCACCCTTCCACCTGGGACCCTTTTGTGAACCTCACCCTCCGCACTTTGCGCAATGCCTGCGCCCCTGCAGCAGCGTTCGCCGCGCTGACGGTCAGCGTCTCCCTGCACGCCGCCACGCCCGCCGAGTTGGGCTATGTGGGCGAATACCGGGGGCGTTCTGTGGACACCATCACGCAACTGGCGCTGCTGGACGACAACACCTTTTGTTTTGCGGTGACGGGTGGGGTGCTGGACATGCTGATGGCGGGCCGCTGGAAGGCGGAAGGCAGCGGAGTCCGGCTGCAGCAGGTGCGGCCGGACCAGACCTTGTTCCCGGCCTACGCCCGCAAGGTGGCAGCGCTGGGCGCCATGGTGGAGTTCGACTTCCACGGCCCCACGCTGTCCAGTGCCCGCGCGCCGGTGTTTGCGGTGTCGGCGGATGACAAGGCCCCGGCCACGCTGCGCCCGCTGTTTGGCCCGGACAACAGCAGCTGGTCTGAAAACTACCCGCTGCCCCCACTGCCTGCAGAGGCCGTGCGCTACTTCTACCTGGGCGACGTGGTGGAGGAAGCCCCGGGCAAGCCAGCGGTCGTGAAGGTGGTGCAGTACCGGCTGGACGGTGCCAATTCAGTGCGGGTGGGGTTTGATCCGCTGCAGGCCTTGCCGCTGATGAGCCAGCGGGCCGAGCTGAAAGGGGACATGCTGTTTCTGTCGGGCAGCCGCCTGGGCAAACGCCGGGCGCTGGACCCTGAAGTGGTGCAGACAGTGCGCACGGGTTGCATAGCCCCCGCGCTGAATCCTGGCGCCCCGCGCCCTGCGCCGAAGCAAGGCGAGACCCCGCCCCTGGAGCCCCTGAGAACGTTTACCGTCAGCCCGTCGGCCATTCAGGGCACGCCATTCTTCGAAGCCAAAAGCAACTGAGCTGTGGTGGGCAGTCGTCGGGTCGAATGAGGACCGCCTTAGGCTGAAATCGCTGGGCCTCCGGGCGCACGCAGTGGGGTCTCGATCTGCATCTTGGCCAGCCGCAGCGCCTTGCGCATGTAGCCGCGCCACAGCACGTTGGCCAGCAGCCAGAGCACCGGCGCGGCCCATTTGGAGCGGGGGTGAAACGCGTGGCGCCAGCGCACCGTGGTCTGCGTGCCACCCGCCTGCGGGTCAAACCACCAGGCCCCATTGGCCCCGGTGGCCAGCCAGCGCAGTGCCCCGGTGAAGCCGCTGACGGTGTAGCTGAAGTACTGCGCCGGGTGGTAGTGCTTGAGCCTTTCTTCGGCCACGCTGCCATCGGACAGCGCCACGGTGCGCGTCTGCCCCGGCGTGTCCCAGGCGCCCGTCTGGTCGCGCGTGCCGATCACTGCGGGCAAAGGCCCGTAGCCGGTGAACAGGGCGCGCGGGTCAATGGGCGCGATGTGCTGGAACGCCAGTGCCGGGGAGGCCTTGATGTGTGTTTGGACCGTGGCAGAGAAGGTGGTCATGGGTGAATCCGGTGCGTTGCTTCCGCCTCTCGGGCAGTCAAGTCACTGTAGGGCGTGCGACCACACCGATAAATACCCTTCTCCGCAACGGACTGTTTGCCAAATGACCCGCAATCGCCTCTTTCACGGGCGAAGACGTTGTGCGCCGACGCGGCGGGCGCACACGGCAGCCATCGGCGGCTTGCGCCCGTTCAGGTGGCCGATGCTTTGCGTCGCCGGGGCTTTGGGGCCTGGGCCCGCAGCTCCTGCACGCTCAGCCCGAACGCCGGGTTGTCGGCCAGCATCTCCACCGCCAGATCGATGAAGGCGCGCGCGCGGGCCGGCTGCGCTGCCCGGCTGCCGTAGTACACGTACAGGCCCAGGTGCTGGGGCACGAATTCGGTCAGCACGGGCACCAGTTGCCCGCTGCGCACCAGTGGCGCCGCCGTCACGCCGACAAGCTGGCCGATGGCGTGGCCGCCCAGCACCGCGCGCGCTTCCAGCTCGATGTCGTTGACGCAGAACGCAGGCGGTATGGCATGGGCCACGATGTCATCGCCCACCTGAAACTCCCACGGCATGGGCTTGCCGGTGGTGGGGTGGCGAAACCCGCTGCAGCGGTGCTGCGCCAGGTCTTCGATGCGGGTGGGTGTGCCGTGGCGGGCCAGGTAGTCCGGCGTGGCGCACACCACCAGCTGCAGCGCCATCAGGCGCCGCGCAATCACGCCGCCCTCGGGCGGGTAGCCCGAGCGGAAACCCACGTCCACCCGGTCCTCCACCCAGTTGCCGATGCGGTCGTCCAGCTGCACATCGGGCTCCACGAGCGGGTAGCGGCGGCAGAACACGTCGAGCACGGGCCAGACCACCTCCAGCATGATGGAGCGTGGTGCCACGATGCGCAGCGGCCCCGCAATCTCCTCGCGCCCGCGCCGCGCGCCGTGCACCGCCCGCTGCAGGGTCGCGAGGCCCGGCAGCGCGGCCTCCAGAAACTGGCGCCCCTCCTCGGTCAGGCTCAGGCTGCGCGTGGTGCGGTGGAACAGCCGCACGCCCAGGTGCGATTCGAGCAGCCCCAGCGCCAGGCTGGCGGCCTGCGGGGTGATGCCCTGGGCCGAGGCCGCCTGCCGCAGGCTGCCCAGTTCGGCGGCTTTGGCAAACGTGGCAATGGCACGCAGTTCATTGATGGCCATGGTGTCCGTTCCGAGGTATTGGCAAGTTTTACTTGTGAATGAATTCAGCAATTATGGGCTAGTGCGATGGCAATGGTCTGCCTAAAGTTCACCTCCATGGCCGCGCCTTTGCATCTCAGCGTGCTGCGTTTGCCAGAACCCCGCTTTCAATCCCTTTCAAGGACTTTCGCCATGACGGCTTCGACTGCTCTCTCTTCCTCCTTCCCCCGCGTCTGGATGATTACCGGCGCCTCGCGCGGCATTGGCGCCCGCATTGCCGAGGCTGCGCTCGCCCAGGGCGACGCCGTGGTCGCCACGGCCCGCGATGCCGCGTCGATTGAAAGGCGCCTGGGCCCCAGCGACGCACTGTTGCCGGTGGCGCTCGACGTGACCGACGAAGCCCAGGCCCGCCACGCAGTGGGCGCCGCGCTGGAGCGCTTTGGCCGCATCGACGTGCTGGTCAACAACGCGGGCTACGGCCTGCTGGGTGCGGTGGAGGAATCCACCGCCGACGAAGTGCTGCGACTGTTCGACACCAACGTGTTCGGCCTGCTGCATGTGACCCGGGCCGTGCTGCCCGCCATGCGCGCGCGCCGCGCAGGGCACGTGATCAACATCTCGTCGCTGGGTGGCGTGCGCTCCAGTGCCGGTTTTGGCGTGTACTGCGCCACCAAGTTCGCGGTGGAAGGCCTGACCGAGGCGCTGCATGCCGAGCTGGCCCCGCTGGGCATCCATGCCACGGCGGTGCAGCCCGGGTACTTCCGCACCGAGTTCCTTGATGGTGCCTCGCTGGCCGTGGCGCCACGTGTGCTGGACGACTACGCCGCCAGCGCTGGCGCCGTGCGCGAGGCTGCGCGCCGCATCAACCTGAACCAGCCCGGCGACCCCGTGCGCCTGGCCCAGGCCGTGATGAAGCTGGTGGCCAGCCCCACGCCGCCGCTGCGCCTGCCACTGGGCACCGACACGCTGCAGACCATTGCCGACACGCATGCCTTCGTGGCGCAAGAGACCGCGCAGTGGCGGGCCGTAGCGGCGTCCACGGATTTTCCGGTGCAGGAGCGTGAGGAGGTCCAGGCGCTGTCTGCTGGATAGAAGCTCCTGATTTAATAGCTGTTAGTGCTTATGGGATAAGCGCTGGAGGCTATTTTTGCTCACAATCAGTAGCGATGGTGTGGTTGGATGGAATGGCGGATGCCGTGCCAGCCGCCCACCCCTGCAACGGTGTGCAGGGCCTCACACCGGCCGCGCAAACTCCATCACCCAGTTGACTTCCCAGGTGGCCCAACCGTCGTCCGAAAAAGCCTGCTGCCAGCGCGGTGCGCCGGTGTGCATCTGCGACCACTCGAAGCGCACGCGCACGGGGCGACCCTCGATGATCTCCTGGCCCTCGAAGATGCCCACGCCATCGCGAAAGCCGCCCACCACGGGCGGATGCAGCAGCCCGGTGGCCGCGTCCACGCCGCCGGTGGTGTTGTCGAGCCAGTAGATGCTCCAGCGCTGTGCCTCAGGGCTGAACACGCGCAGCGCCATGCCCACAAAGCCGGGCTTCCAGGTGGTGGGGATGAAGTCGTCGTAGTTGCCGATGCCGCCGGGCAGCGGGCGTGCGGTGCCGGTGGCGTCAAAGGTCTCCCAGTCGGTGCAGCCGGCCAGGCGGCGCACCAGGCGGGTGTTGCGCACCTGCCAGGAGCCCATGAGGAAGTCGAAGTCGTGCGCGGCGTTGTTGCCAGTGGTGGGGGTTGTGGTGGAGTTTTGCATGGTGTGTGGTGATGGGGGGTCGTGAGGGGGATGAAGGATCAGGACGAAGCCATGGCTTCGTTGGGATGAACCCAGCCGGGCAGGGCACGCAGAGCATTCAGCCAGCGCGACACGCAGGGGAAGTCTTCGGCGGCGAGGCCCGCTTCGGGCAGCAAGAAGAGATAGGCCGAGCAGGCGAGGTCTGCGATGCTGGGGCCGGAAGGCACCAGGAACTCCGAGCTTGCGAGTGTTTCGTTCAGCGTGGCCAAGTCTGCGATGGCGCGTGCGCGCAGGTAGGTCAGAACCTCGCCAGGCTGTGGCGCCCAGCGCATTGCAAAGCGCAGGTTGGGCACGCTGAAGCCAATGCGGTTCGTCTCCCAGAAAAGCCATTCCAGGATGGCGCTCCCTTCCGCCGCAGCGCCGCAGAAGGCGCGGGTGCGCTGCGCCAGATGGAGCAGGATGGCATTGGATTGGCAATAGGCGGTGCCGCCATCGACGAGGACCGGCACTTCACCGAAGTGGCTGGCTGCCACAAAGTCCGCGGGGCGCTCGACCCGGGGCGTATCGAGCGCAATCGGCTGGTAGCGGTGCGGGGTGGCAGTCAGTAAAAGCAGCGACCGAACCTTGTACGAGTGGCCGGAACCTGCGGCGCCGTACAGCAGCAGGGAGGCGGGTGTGGACATGGGCTCTTCTCCTTTGCGATCAGGCATGCAACGCCGAGCGCGCCGTGGGCTGCAGCCGGTGCGTCTCGGGCGCCCGGGCCAGCCAGGGGGCAAGCCCCGGGGCTACGTCCCGCGCCCAGGCGCCGCTGTTGGCAAAGGACTGCAGCGCCGCTGCATCGCCAAACAGCGCCAGCCCCAGCAGCACATGCTCGCCCGCGCGCACCGGCAGGCGGGGAAAGGTGTTGGGGCTGGCTTCGGTGCTGTACCAAGCCACCTGGCGCGCGCCGCCGCGCTGCAGCGCGGGGGCCATGCGGTGGCGGCAATAGTCCAGCAAGGCCGGGGTGGCGGGCTCGTGCAGATAGAACACCGTGGCGTCCAGCACACCCGTCGCAGTGCCTGTGGCGCCCGGCGCGGGCCGGGCGTCTTGCGGCAACGTGGACGCCGCCCCGGGCCACGCGGGGCGCAGCAGCAGTACGTTGTCAGAGTCGATCATGGTGGCGTTGGCGGCAGCGCGGTGCGCCGCCCACACGGGGCCGCCATAGAAGGCTTCGAGCGCGCGGCGGCGTGCGTCCATGTCGGCAAAGCCGCGCAGCCAGACAAACAGGTCGGGCTGATCGAGGTCGCGGAACTGGCCCAGCACGCGCATGCCATGGGCCTCCTGTGTTTCAACGAACTCGCGGTCGAAGAGGTCGATCAGTGCGTCGCGCTGCCCTGGGTGCAGGGTGTATTGGCGCAGTTCGACGATGGGGTGAAGGTCGGCGGTGGGCATGCGGGCTCCGGGTTTGCGGGGGTAAGACAAGGTCAGGATCAGAGTCTGCGCCGCAATACCTGCCAACCCATGGCAGGTATTTGCGCTATCTTTTGTCTTTGCCCCATTAACCCAGTTACCCCACACAACCGCCTGCCCATGCGCGCAAGCCGCCTGTTGTCCCTTCAGATGCTGCTCGAAACCCAGGGCCGCATGAGTGCGCAGGCGCTGGCCGAGGCGCTGGAGGTCTCCGTGCGCACGCTGTACCGCGATGTGGACCAGCTCAGTGCGGCCGGTGTGCCCATCTATGCCGAGCGTGGGCGCAACGGTGGCTTTGCGCTGCTGCCAGGCTGGAAGACCACGCTCACCGGGCTCACGCCTTCCGAGGCGCAGGCCGTGTTCTTGAGCGGCCTGCCCGGCCCTGCGCAGGACCTGGGGCTGGGCGGCGATGTGGAGGGCGCGCGGCTGAAGCTTTTGTCGTCGCTGCCCGCTTCGTGGCGCGAAGACGCCCAGCGCGTGAGCACCCGCCTGCACCTGGACCCGGTGGACTGGTACCGCGAGAGCGACCCCACGCCCCACCTGCCCACCGTGGCCGCTGCGGTGTGGAGCGGTCACCAGATCGCGATGCGCTACGAGAGCTGGGCCGACACGGTGGAGCGTACGGTGAGCCCGCTGGGGCTGGTGCTCAAGGCGGGTGTCTGGTACCTGGTGGCAGGGCCTGCGGGTACGACAGAAGGCGGACCGCGCACCTACCGCGTGTCGAACATCCGGGCTGCCACGGCGCTGGCCACACCCGTGCGCCGCCCGGCGCGGTTTGACCTGGCCAGCTATTGGGCGCAGTCGATCCAGCGTTTTGAAGCAGGGATCTACACCGGCGAGGCGGCGTTGCTGGCCACACCGGCCGGGCTCAAGGGCCTGCGCGCGCTCAGCAGCGCAGTGGCCCGCGCGGTGGCTGCGGCCCCGCCGCCCCGCCGCAAGGACGGGCGCGTGGCCGTGACCATTCCCATTGAGTCGGTGGAACACGTCTGTGGGCAACTCATGCGGCTGTCTCCGCAGGTGGAGGTGCTGCGGCCTGTGGCGTTGCGCCGCGCGCTCATGGAGCGGGTGGTGGCCACGGCGCGCCTGTATGGACTGCCGTGATCTGGGTTGTGGGGGGGTGCTATTAAATTTGCAGCTGTTTGCACAATGTAGATAAGCGCTAGGGCCTAAAAATCTTCTAAAACTGAGCAGGCACTTCACCGCAGACCGTGCCCTGCCACTGCAGCCGCCCTGCCGGTTGGGTGGTGTTGGGGGTGTCACATGCGCGACACGTGCCCCCACTACCTTCGACAGGCTTTAACAATGGCCTGCGGTGATGCAAACAGTGATGGTGGTGTCGGGGGCGTCCGAGCGGTTCTGGAACCAGACCCCCTTTCGTTCGTATTTGTTCAATGCGTTTTCGCTGCTGCTGCCCTCCGGGGAGCAGTTTGTGATCCGGGCGATGGAAGACGCTGCCACGCGCCTGCCCGAAGGGGCACCCTTGCAGGAAGATGTGGCCCAGTTCGTGCGCGAGGAGCGCGCCCACCAGCGCGCACCGCTTGTACAACACGCAGTTGGCGGCCCAGGGCTATAACGCCGTGGCCCTGGAGGCGCGCATCGGGCGCGCCGTGCAGGGCCTGGAGCAGGCGCTGGCCTGGAAGGAGCGCCTGGCCCTGGCGGCGGCGCTGGAATACCTGACAGCGCTGATCTCGCGCCAGGCACTGCGCGGCGAGGGTTGGCTGGTTCACAACGCGTCCCGCCAGTCCAGCCTGTGGCGCTGGCACTGCGAAGAAGAGGTGGCGCACCATGGCGTGGCGCTGCGCCTTCTCAATGAGGTGGGCCAGGTGGGCTATGGGCGCCGTTTGGGGCTGTATGTGCTGGCGTCCCTGATATTGCTGGGCGATGTGGCGCGCCACACCTGGGACTTCTTTCAGACCGATCGCGCGCAGGGCCGGTTGACCTGGGGGGGTGGTGTCCGGTCTGCGGCGGAGTTTGTGCTGCGGCAGGGCATGGGCCTGGCCCGCATGGCGGTGGGGTGGCTGGGCTACGGGCTGCCGCTGCACCGCCTGGTGCCAGCGCCGCACGCGGGCCGAAACGCAGAGAAGACCCGCATCGAAGTGCGCCCGCTGCAGGCCCACGACATTCCCCGCCTGCTGGTGCTGGAGCACCGGAAGTGGAGCGACGACCAGGCCGCCAGCGCGCAGGCCATGGCGCAACGCATCGCGGCCCACCCGCAGCTGTGCATGGGGGCGTTCTGCCCGCGCACGGGCGAGGCGCTGGCCTCGCTGTTCCTCAAGCCCATTTCAGCGGCACAGTTGCAAAGCGCCCGCACCTGGGCCGATTGCGCGGAGGTTGGAAGCCAGGACGGGGCACAGCCCAGCCGTGACCTGTTTGGCATCAGTCTGAGCAGCGTCAGCCCGCAAGGGGTGGAGGCGATCTTTGCGTTCTTCTGGCCGCGTGCGCTGAAGGCTGGCTGGCGCCAGATTTACCTGGGCTCGCCCGTGCCGGGCCTGGCCCGCTGGCGCAGGAGCGAGACCCATGCCCCGGTGGAGTCGTACGTCTACGCCACCCGCCGGGGCATGCCGCAAGACCCGCAGCTGCGCTACTACTGGCAAAAGGGCTTCAAGACCATCGTGGCCTGCAAGCCAGACTACTTTCCGCATGCCGCGTCGCTGGACTACGGGGTGGTGGTGCGGGGGCGCATCCCGTTGTCGTCCCTGGCGCCGCTGTGGCGCCATGTGCCGCTGCCCTGGTTGCGGGGGATGCAACGCTGCATGGCCAGGGTGCTGTGATGGCAGACCATGAAAGCGCGTGGGAGCCGCTGGGCGCGCAGGTAGCTTCCGTGGCCGAGGCCGTCGGCCGCCGCGAGCCCTGTGTGTTGCGCCAGCGCGCGGCCCATTGGCCCGCAGTGGCGCAGTGGACCTGGGAGCGCCTGGGGGCGCTGGCCCCCGACCTGCCCGTGCGGCTGGTGCAGGGCAACCGCGAGCTGGGCGCCACCGTGTTCCAGCCTTCCACTCTGGGCGCTTATCTCCAGTCCCTGCAAGGCCCCGCCACCGCCGGCGAAGCGCCGCTGTACCTCAAGGAGTTCAACCTTCTGGGTGCCTTTCCCACGCTGCGCGCCGATGTGCGTCCGCAAGAGCTGTTTCCGCCCGGGGCACTGCACGATGCCCAGACCTGGATCGGCCCCGCAGAGGCCAGAACGGGCTTGCACCACGACTACCTCGACAACCTTGCCGTGCAACTGGTGGGGCGCAAGCGCTTTTATCTGCTGCGCCCCGGGGCGGTGGAGCGGCTGGGTGCCGTTGCCGCCAAGCATGACCGCTGGGCGGCCCTGGCTTCACTGAATGCTGATGCCGTGGTGGACCGAGGTGTTGTTGCAGGCGACGCCTGGGTGGTGGACCTGGAGCCCGGGGACGTGCTCTATGTGCCCGCGCGCTGGTGGCATGAAGTGGTGAACCACACCCCCAGCGTGTTGCTGAGCGGGTTTTTTGGCACCCGCACGACGGTGTACGCGCAGTGGGCGTGGCGCCAGGCAGTGCAGGGGGCGCACTTGGCGGGCCTGTGGCGACGTGGGCATTGCACCTGCCATCCGGCGCGGGTTTAGAGCGGCTCACAAAACTCCCCTGGCGTCGTTGTTCCGTCTTGTCGTACCGCTTGTACTGCCTGCGACGGAACGCCTAGCCAGGGCCGCTGCGCTGAGTTTTGTGAGCCGCTCTTAGATCCCCCGCTCCACCATGTCCAGCAGCCGCTGCCCCAGCCCGTCCAGCAGGGGCTGCGGCGTGCCGCGCAGTGGCCCGTCGATGCTGAGCAGCGCCATACCGTGCACGGTGGACCATGCGAGGTACTCCGCGCCGGGGCGGCGCTCGGCTGGCAGGGCGCCAGCGGTGACCAGGTCATCCAGCGCGGCGCTCAGGTGCTGAAAAGGATTGAGGCCCGTGGCGCCGCCCATGGCCGGGTCGGGATGGGTCTGCACGGTGAAGCGGCCTCCGAACGCGGTGCGGAACAGGCCCGTTTCGGCATGCGCAAACCGCATGTAGCCTGCGCCCACGGCGCGCACCTTGGCGTGGGCCTGTTCGGTGCGGGTGCCGGTGGAGGGTACCTGGGCCAGTTCGGCCTCCATGAAGTGCGCGGCAGCGGCCACGGCGGCGGCGCGCACGGCGGCCAGCAAATCGTCGCGGTTGGCAAAGTGGCGATAGGCCGCGTTGGGCGCCACCCCCGCGCGGCGTGTGGCCTCGCGCAGCACCACAGCGTCGGGGCCACCCTGTCGGGCCAGCTCGACACCGGCGTCCAGCAGCGCGCGCCGCAGGTCGCCATGGCGGTAGGTGGCGCGCGGGGCGGGGCCTGCGCTGGCAGTCTTGGCAGTGCTAGCGGCGGGGGCGTTGCGATTGGTTACGGGCATGGCGGACTTGGATGTGGACACTGTCCATTATCTTTGCTATTGTTTGTGGACGGTGTTCACAATGAGGTGGACACTTTCTTTTTTGTGACCCTCCCAGGCCTTCATGCGATGAACGGCCTGGTTTGCAAGGAGACCCCATGAAAGTCGAGTCCTACCTGATGTTTGAAGGCCGTTGCGAGGAAGCGCTGGACTTCTACCGCAGCGCCCTGGGCGCCAAGGTCGGCACCCTCATGCGCTACAAGGACAACCCCGAGCCCGCTGCAGGACAGGGTTGCGCCGACGGCAGCGGCCCAGGCCCCACGCCCGAGATGGTCATGCACGCCGAATTCACCGTGGGCGAGACGACGCTGATGGCATCGGACGGCATGGGGTCGGGCAAGGCCAGCTTCCAGGGCATCTCGCTGGCGCTAAGCCCTGCGAGCGAAGCGGAGGCCCAGCGCCTGTTCAATGCGCTGGCCGACGGTGGCCAGGTGCAGATGCCGCTGGCCAAGACCTTCTTCTCGCAGGCCTTCGGCATGGTGGCCGACCGCTTCGGCGTGCCGTGGATGGTGGTGGCGCCCGAATGAGCGAAGCGCACCAGAGCCCCAACACAGGTACGGCCATGCTCGCCCTCTATGGACACCCTTTCTCGTCGTACACCCAGAAGGTGCTGACTGCGCTGTATGAAAACGGGACTCCCTTTGAATTGCGCAATCTCGACCCCGCTGCGCCGGGCAACCATGCGCCCGAATGGCTGCGCCGCTGGCCGTTGGCAAAGTTTCCGCTTCTGGTGGATGGCGATCACACGGTGGTGGAGAGCAGCATCGTGATCGAGCACCTGCAGATGGCCCACCCGGGGCCTGTGCAGCTGATACCGGCCGACCCTGCAGCGGCGTTGCAGGTGCGCTTCATGGACCGGTTCTTTGACCTGCACGTGATGGCGCCCGTCCAGCACGCGGTGAACGCTGCGTTGACTGGCGACCCCGCCAAGCGCGTTGACGGCGTGGCCTGGGCCGCTGACAAGCTGGAGAAGGCCTATGCATGGCTGGAAGGCGAATGGGCCCGCCGCACCTGGGCTGCGGGCGACGGCTTCACGATGGCCGACTGCGCAGCGGCGCCCGCGCTGTTCTATGCCGATTGGACGCACCCCATTGCCGCCAGCTACCCCCTGCTGCGCGCCTACCGCGCGCGACTGCTGGCGCGACCCTCATTTGCGCAAGCCGTGGAGGGCGGCCGCCCCTACCGCCACTACTTTCCGCTCGGGGCGCCAGACCGTGATTGACGGGATCGACCCCCCAAGCTGACTGAATTGCCAAACACCAACCACCAAGGAGACCGAAATGATGAATGCCGAACCCCATGCCATGCACCGCTGGCTGCAGCAGCTGATTGGCGACTGGACCAGCGACGCCAACTGCGACGCCCCACCCAGCGAATCCGGCGAGTCCGGCGCCCCCGCTCAAGAGCAATCCACCGGCTCCGAGCATGTGCGCGCCCTGGGCGACTTGTGGGTGCTGTGCGAAGGCACGGGCACCATGCCCGGCGGGGGCGAAGCCCACATGCTGATGACGCTGGGCTACGACCCCGAGAAGAGCGTGTTTCGCGGCACCTGGGTGGGCTCGATGATGACCCACATGTTCGTGTACGAAGGCACGCTCGATGCCGACCAGAAGGTGCTGACCCTGGAGACCGAAGGCCCCAGCTTCAAGGACGACGGCAAGACCGCCCGCTACCGCGACGTGATCACGCTGGTGAACGCAAACGAACGCACCTTGACATCGTTCAGTCTGCAGCCGGATGGCAGCTGGTCGCAGATGATGCAGGCAACGTACCGGCGCAAGTGATGGGGGCGGGCCCCGGTCCGCGTCCGCCGAACGAATACGTGGCGCCCACAGGCGGGCGCATCCCATGGTCAACCTCACAGGAGTCAAGCTATGTCCTACATCGATGGTTTCGTGATCGCGGTCCCCACCGCCAACAAGCAGAAGTTCATTGAGCACGCGCGCCATTTCGACGCGATGTTCATCGAGCTGGGCGCGATCCGTGTGATCGAAGGTTGGGGCGACGATGTCCCCGACGGCAAAGTCACCGATTTCCGCCGCGCGGTCCAGGCCACGGCCGAGGAGACGGTGGCCTTTTCGTGGGTCGAGTGGCCGGACAAAGCCACGCGCGACGCGGGCATGAAGAAGATGATGGAAGACCCGCGCATGGACCCGTCCCAACCCGGCAACCCGCCCATGCCCTTTGATGGCAAACGCATGATCTTCGGCGGCTTCGAGCAGGTGGTGGAGGTGAAGGCTTGAACAGCTGTTGACGTCGCGCAGACCGCGCCCGCTTCGCGGAGCAGCGCCCTCCCACCGCACGCCTTCTCGGTGCAGTGCGCAAGCTGGCAACGGAATGTCTCGTTGCAAGCTGCGCAATGCGAATTGGTTTCGCTGCTCACATGGTCAGCTTTGGGCTGCAAAGAGCCCTAAGCAGCCGGTGGACGAAACGACCCCAAAGCTGCCGTTGACTGCTGGCTTGCCGTCCAAACCGCGCTGTCTCAGTGCCCGGTGCCTGCCTACTGGCAAGCTATAGTTTGCTGAATTGATGTTTGCCGGGTTTGGCGGAAATTTTATACCTGTGCTTTTAGACAGCGCACTGACCGCAAGCCCAATCTGCAAGCCACTTCCCGGAGGAATCCGTGTCCAGAATATCCCGCAAGGTCCACGTTATTTCGCAAGGTTTGCGGGATACATCACGTTAGCGATCACTATGGAAACGACTGAGATCGACCGAAACTCTTTCACGCATGTTCTCGTTGGCGACGTAGTCGCCGCGCAGAAGCGTTTAGAGGCCAGTGACACGCAGACGCATCGGCGCGAACTCATTCGAGCGGCCTTCGCGGCGATGGAGGGACTGCATTGGAGGCTAAAGCGCGGCATTCTCGATCACGCCGATATGGTGACAACTCTATCCGCTCATGAAAGAGCTGCACTTTTGGAAGAGTCATACTCTGTCGACCACAGAGGAAAGGTTCGCGCGCAACCTCGCTTCCTTACCTTGCCAACGGCGATTCGCCTCGTAATACGCATCGTCCAGCGCTATCGCCCCAACTACGAAATCGACTTCAATCATGCGGGCTGGTCAAACCTTCAGGCTGCGGTGGAGGTCAGAAACAGATTGGTCCATCCGAAAGCATTGAGCGATTTGAACGTCTCTGACAACGAGGGGCAACAAGCGCTATCCGCATTTTCCTGGCTTCTCGCACTCGTCATTGAAGTCCAGGGCGAAACGATAAGCCACCTTAAGGCAATTGCAACGGAAGCTTCAGCGCAAAGCAATGCAACCTAAGAGGCCGCTGACCGCTAACCTCTCGGTCAACACGGACCTCGCGCAAAAGGCGCGCGAGGCCGGTTACCTCAGACGTTAGGCCGCACGAACATGCGTATCGCGTCTCGTCACATGCCCAAATACAAGCCCAGGCCGACCGGCCCTGTGGCGTGGCTTTTCCTAGCGGTGCTCGCAGCCGGACTCGCATACGGCGCAGTCTCATCGCCTACCGTGGCAGCAGTAGTGTTTCTACTTCTGTGCACGGCCTTCTTCTTCGCTCGCAGGGTGACCAAACGAGAAGAAGACAGTCTCCGCAACCTCGCCGCAGAGAGGAACGGCGAGTCGATCTGTGAGTTTGCGCGGGACTTCGACACCCGAGCGGTGGACACTTGGATAGTACGTGCCGTCTACGAACAAGTCCAAGGGCAGTTAAAGCACGTCCATCCAGCCTTTCCTGTACGCGCTTCGGACAGATTGAAAGAAGACCTTCACCTCGACGACGACGATTTGGACATGGATTTAGCAGTGCAAGTCGAGCAGCGCACAGGCAGAAGCCTCGATGAAACGAAGGCAAATCCGCTGTTTGGCAAGGTCAAAACCGTTCGCGACCTCGTCCTGTTCTTTCATGCGCAACCGAAGCGCGGTGCGGCCTAACCCCTCGCTCAAGCGGAGCGCCAACGGCATGCCACCAGGCCCGGGCTGGTGGTACGCGGTACATTTTCACCAGCCCGGGCCTGGCGTCCTGCCGTTGTCGCCCGCTTAGCTCGAACGTTAGCGCGCATGAGTTTTCTACACCCCCGCCTCGCCAAGGTTCTTAGCGCGTCATCTATCACGGCGCTAGTTGTTGTGCTGGTGTTTCGCTTCGCCGTGTACCGTCACATGTACATTGCCCCTGGCGACCCATATGGAATTTCTGACATCGTTGAGCTTTTGCTTGGCTTAGGGCTTATGTGCGTTCTGGGTATTTCCCTCATTGCTGCAATAGCCTTGGCTGTTCGCGGACCAAAAGAAAACCGAATTGCAGCCGGTTGGCTGCTAGGCGTGTGCGTCCTTGTCGCGGTGGTTGTTGAGCCGCTTCACACCTTGGCTGCAAAGTGGGCGCTGTGAGTAACGCGCGCGCTAACAATTCCGTCGAGAGGGACCGCCCACAAGCTGCGCTTGTGGGTTCCCTTCGCGGCTTCGCCGCTACGGCGGCCCCTCACGTCAAACGTTAGCACTCAAAGCATGACTAAAGCGATAGACAAAATCCTTTGGCACGATGGCAATGTCGTGAGCGTTTCCTTTTTGATAGATGCAAGGGGCAAGGCTACCGTTCAAATTGCCGCCCTATTTCATATCGACGAGTCGGGCGGTGGGCGAGGCTTGTATCGAATCAACTGCGAGGGTGTTTCCAAGTTCAACACCACACTTGATGTGGCTGAACTCAAGGACAATATGTTTGCAGGCAACATTTCAAACGGCTACTTGAAGGGCAGGACACTGTGGATTTATGTCACAGACGGCTTGATAGAAGTTCACGCCAAGAGGTTTCGCGTTGAACTGTGCTAACAGGTTGCTCGTCGCGGACACGCAGCCACAGGTTGCCGCTTCGCGGCGCGGGCTGCGCGCCGTACAGCGCCGACGTTAGACCGCGCGATGGGACCTGAGATCCTCGTTTACTTTGTGGCGGCATTGGGCTTGGCTGCCTTCCTAAGGCTTTGCATCCACTCGGCGAGGCAGGCGACGCGCGTCTATGCGTTACCTACCCTGCTCGCTTCGACCGCAGCGGCACTTGCCCTATCGAATTCTGTCCCGGCCGCGCACCTTGCAATATGGTGCTTGCTGTACTTCGTCCCGTGTGCTGCCGTGTTCGCAGGCATGGCCGTGCTGATTCGCTGGGTGGTAGGCGCAACTTCGAAGTGGAGGAAAACTGATGCTGGGCGCGACGCGGTCTAACTGATGGCGCAATGCCGATGCGTGCAGGTCAACTCCAAAACGTTGAGAGTACGCTTTCGCCAGCCGCGACCGGCTGCTTCTGGCCGGAATCGCCGGTTCGAACGCTCAAACCAGGGGCCGTGCAAACGCATTTCGCAATCGCCTAGACAGTCTCCGATGCTCACTGTCCTGCCCGCCGCATCGCACTGTTCCACCCACAGCACTTCTGCTCAGGCACCATAGGCTCCATATTCCACAGGCATACCGCCCGATCGTGGCGGTGCACAACATGAGGAGCCCCCGTATGTCGTCGCCCACACCTGCTGCAGCAAGCACCGCCCTGGTGCCCATCGTGCGCGCCCAGCTGCTCGGTCCGCAGTGGCCCACGCTCGACCCGTTTCTTTTCTGCGCCCACCATGACGATGCCTACCCCGCAGGCAACGCCGCGTTCGGCCCGGCCGTGCCGATTGAAGACCGCCAGATCGGCAGCGACTTCAGCGGCAAGGACGGCTGGAGCATGTACCACGGCGAGACCGTGCCGGGCTTTCCGGGCCACCCGCACCGGGGTTTTGAGACGGTGACGCTGGTGCGCAAGGGCCTCATCGACCATTCCGACTCGCTGGGCGCGGCGGCGCGTTTTGGTGGCGGCGACGTGCAGTGGGTCACGGCCGGCAAGGGCATCGTGCATTCCGAGATGTTCCCGCTGCTCAACGCCACCGAGCCCAACCCGCTCGAACTCTTTCAGATCTGGCTGAACCTTCCCGCCAAGAACAAGATGGTGGCGCCGCACTTCACCATGCTGTGGAACGAGCGCATCCCGCGCCTGGTGCACCACGACGCTGCAGGCCGCGCCACCACGGTGACGGTGGTGGCCGGTGCGCTGCCCGGCGCGCCCGATCCGCTGTCGCCGCCGCCCGAATCCTGGGCCTCCGAGCCCGAAAGCGACGTCGCCATCTGGACGCTGCACCTGGAGCCCGGTGCTGAATGGACACTGCCTGCGGCGAAGGGTGAGACCACGCAGCGCATGCTGTACTTCTTTGTGGGCGACAGCCTGCGCGTCGGCCCGCAAGACGTGGACCGCCACGCGGCGCTGCAGGTGCGGGCCACCGAGGACTGGACCCTGACCAACACCGGTACCACCGCCGTCGAATGCCTGGTGCTGCAGGGCCGCCCCATTGGCGAGCCCGTGGCGCAGTACGGCCCGTTTGTGATGAACACGCAGGCGGAGATCATGCAGGCCATGAACGACTACCGCCGCACCCAGTTCGGCGGCTGGCCTTGGCCCGACCAGGACCCGGTGCATGGCACCGAGGCACGGCGGTTTGCGCGGTATCCGGGGCAGGCGGAAGAAGAGCGGCCGGCAGAGGCGACGGCTGGCGCGTAAGCCGGGGCGGCGCGCCCCGCCCCCGAGGTGCCCGGCGGCCACCGGGCGCCTCGTGGACAATGCACGCTTTTAGCGCAAGCAGATACCACCATGGCCACCACCATCACCAAAGACACCGCCGTCACCATCACGTACAAGGTCACTACACCGCAGGGCAAGCCGCTGGACGCGGGCAGCCTGTCATACCTGCACGGCGGCTATGAAAACATCTTCCCCAAGGTAGAAGCCGCCCTCGAAGGCCAGGCCGTCGGCTTCACCACCGCGCTGGACCTGGCCGTGGAAGACGCCTTCGGCGCCCGCGACGAAAGCCTGGTGCGCACCATCCCCAAGACCGAGTTCCCCCCGGGCGTGAAGGTGGGCGGCCAGCTGCAGGGCATGGGCACTGACGGCCAGCCCGCCCTGTTCAACGTCGTCAAGATCAAGGGCCCCGAAGTGCACCTGGACGGCAACCACCCGCTGGCCGGGCAGGCGCTGAAGTTCAGCTGCAAGGTCACCGAAGTGCGCGCTGCCAGTGCTGAAGAAGTTGCACACCGGCATGTGCACGGGGCGCACGGACACCAGCACTGATCACGACAGATTGCTACACGGCCCCCAGCACCGTCGCAATCCCCTGCCCGCCGCCTATGCACTGCGTTGCCAGCGCATAGCGGCCCTTCTCCCGCTGCAGCAGCGCCGCCGCCTTGCCGGTGATGCGCGCACCTGTGGCGCCCAGCGGATGGCCGATGGCCAGGCCGCCACCGTCCAGGTTGATCGCGTCCTCGCGCAGGCCCAGTTCGCGGATGCAGGCCAGGGCCTGTGATCCAAACGCTTCGTTGATTTCCACCACATCCAGGTCCTGCGCCGCAATGCCTGCGCGCGCAAGTGCCTTGCGCGTGGCGGGCACCGGGCCCATGCCCATGTAGGCGGGGTCCACGCCAGCGGCCGCCATGGCCAGGATGCGGGCCAGGGGCGCCAAGCCATGGCGGGTGGCATACGCTTCGGTGGTGACCAGCACGGCCACGGCGCCGTCGGTCAATGGCGATGAGGTGCCTGCGGTGACCACGCCATCGTCCCTGAACGCGGGGCGCAACGCGGCCAGGGCTTCGGGCGTGGTGCCGGGACGGATGCATCCGTCCTGCGCCACCATGTCGCCGGATGCCAGCGTGATCGGCACGATCTCGGCCTGCAGGCGGCCTGCATCGCGCGCGGCGGCCGCCTTGCGGTGCGATGCCACGGCCAGCGCCTCCTGGTCGGCGCGCGTCACCGCGTAGCGTTGCGCCACGTTCTCGGCCGTCTCGCCCATGCTGATGTAGGCGTCGCTGTGTTCGTACAGCGCGGGGTGGGGCGAGAAGTTGAAGCCGCCCTGCGGCACCATGGTCATCGACTCGACGCCGATGCACAGGTATGCCTCGCCCAGGCCCGCCTCGATCTGCGCGGCGGCGATGTGGATGGCTGACATGGACGAGCCGCAGAAGCGGTTGACCGTCATGCCGCCCAGCTCCTGCGGCAGGCCCGCGAGCAGCGACACGATGCGCGCGATGTTGTTGCCCTGCGCCGCCTCGGGGTAGGCGCAGCCGGCAATCACGTCTTCGAGTGTGGCGGGGTCAATGCCGGTGCGCTGCAGCAGGCCGGTGACCACCTGTGCGGCCAGAGTGTCAGGGCGCATGTCGGCCAGCGCGCCCTTGCGCGCAAAGTGAAAGGGCGAGCGGGCATAGGCGGTGATCAGGGCTTTCATGGCGATGCCTTTCGGGGGTGACGTTTGGTGGGGTGGGTTGCGGGTTAGGCGACAGCGGCGGCCAGGTAGCGGCGTGCCGGGTCGCGCAGCGACAGGAAGGGGCCCAGCGCCCGGCGGGCGTCTTCCAGTGCGGTCCATTCATGCACGGCTTCTAGCGACGGGATGGTCACCTCTTCACCTTGGTCCAGGCCTGCCAGCGCTGCGTCCACCATGGTGTCCACATCCATCAGCATCTCTTGCGGCAGGTGGGCGATGGGCGTGCCCGCGCGATCCCAGATCTCCGTGCGTGTAGCGCCCGGCAGCACAGCCTGCACGCGCACGCCATGGCGGCCCAGTTCGGCCTGCAGTGACTTGGAGAGGTTGAGCACATAGGCCTTGGTGCCGCTATAGGTGCCGCTGAACATCTCGGGCACCAGCGCCAGCACCGATGCGATGTTGATCAGCGTGCCCGCCTTGCGTGCTGCAAACCCCTTGGCCACGGCCGCTGCAAGCCGCGTGGGCGCCACCACATTGAGCGCAATCATGCGTTCCACCGCATCGATGTCGGACTCGAGGAACGTGCCGCTCACGGCCATGCCTGCGTTGTTGAGCAGCAAGGTGATGCTGGCGTCCGACTGCAGGCGCTGCTCCACGCGGGCCCGGTCGGCGGGGTTGGTCAGGTCGGCCTGCAGCACCTCGGTGCGCACGCCGGTCTCGCGGGCCAGGCGGTCGGCCAGTGCCGTCAGGCGTGCAGCGTCGCGGGCCACCAGCACCAGGTCATAGCCGCGCCGGGCCAGGCGGTCGGCATACACCGTCCCTATGCCGGACGATGCGCCGGTGACAACAGCCGTGCCCAGGGAGGGCATAGAGGTGCGGGATGAATGGGATGCAGCAGTGGACATGAAGGCTCCTGAAGAAAACAGAAAAAGGCGAAAGATGTTTTACATGACGATCATCATGTTTGAATTATATGACGATCATCATTTAAAATGTCAAGCAGGTGATTTCAGGCAGCGCAGCAAACAAGGGGAATGCGATGAAAGTCAGCAAGGAACAGATGGCAGAAAACCGCGAGCGCATCCTGGAGACGGCCGCGCAGCTGTTCCGTGAGAAAGGTTTCGATGGCATTGGCGTGGCCGACCTCATGAAGAGCGCGGGGCTGACGCACGGTGGCTTCTATGGCCACTTTGCATCCAAGGACGACCTCATGGCGCAGGCCACCGAACGCGCGCTGGGCAAGCTGCACACCGCTTGGGCTGCGCTGGCGCGCGACGCTGCACACAACGGGCAAGACCCGCTGGGTGCGGTGGAAGCCGCCTACCTGTCTGCCCGACATCGCGACGCGCCCGGTCACGGCTGCCTGCTGGCCGCGCTGGGCAGCGACGCCGCGCGCCAGGGCCCCGCCGTGCGGCAGGCCGTGACCGATGGGGTGCGAAAACAGGTGGACGCCCTGGCTACGCTGATGCCCGGCCGCACCAAGGCGGCCAAACGCCAGCGCGCGCTGGCCGACTACGCGAGCATGGTCGGCGCCATGGTGCTGGCGCGCGCGGTGGACGATTCGGACCTTTCGGACGAGATCCTGCAGGCCACGGCGGCGGCGCTGCGCGTCTGTGCACCACCTGCAGCTTGAGACCCTGGAGGGCTGTTCATGTGATCGCGGCTGAGAAAGCGGCGTGATCGGCCTGCATCTCAGGGCGCGGTGGGCGTGGCTGGAGCGGCCGCAGTGGGCGAGGACGTTGGCGCGGCGTCCACCTTGCGCCGGGGGACGAACTGCTCGTCGAGCAGCGCCTCGATGCGGGCAAAGATCTCGTGGCGCGAGAACGGCTTCTTCATGAAGTCGTCCGCGCCGATGCGGTTGGCGTAGAACTGCTCGGTGGCATGCTCGTTGCCGCTGATCATGATCACGGGGATGTGCTGCGAAGCGGGCAATTTGCGGATCGCGCGCAGCGCGTTGAACCCGTTCATGCCCGGCAGGATGATGTCGAGGAAGATCAGTTCGGGCGCTTCCTCTGCGATCAAGGCGAGGCCCTGCTCGGCGTCGAGCGCCTCGCGGGTGTCATAGCCTGCAGATCGAAGTGCCTTGCGCAGCACGGCCACAACAGTCGGCGAGTCGTCAATGATCAGCACCGTGGTGCCCTTGCGGGCGTTGACGCGTTTGCGCTGGCGGCGTTCCACGGGTGCCGCTGGTGGGAAGGGGGGGGCTTCGGGCTTCCCCGTCGGTTTGCGCACACTGCCCAGAAGCCGGTCGAAGATGCTCATGGTGCTGTCTCGTTTCTTTCGTTCTTGGATGGCGGGCGGCGGGTCATTGCGTTCGCTGGGTTCCAGCGGATGGCCGCTGGATGGGTGAGTGACGGGCGCGTTCGCACATCTCGTGTCCACAGGGCGCAAGTATTCCAGATGCGGCCGCCGCTCCGGGCGGCGTGTTCCGTGTCATGGTGAAAGAGCGGGCGACGGTCCCATACCAGTCGAACAACGTCGCCTCGCAAAGAATTCAAAATTGATAGCTGCCAGCGCTTGATAGATAAGCGCTAGAGGCCAAAAATACTCGAAGTATGGCCCGTCACTGCGCACCGCCGCGCACCAGCCCACGCCCGCGCAGCACCGGCTCTGCCGCAAGCCGCTCGCGCGCAAACTCCACAAACGCGCGCACCTTGGCCGGTGCGCGCCGCCCGGCGGGGTAGACGATGTGCACGGGCACGGGCGGTAGTTCGTGCTCGGCCAGCACGATGCGCAGCCGCCCCGCGCGCAGGCTGGCGGCGGCCTGGTAGGCCAGGCAGCGCGTGAGGCCCAGGCCTGCTTCGGCAGCGGCGATGTCCACCTCGTTGCTGTTGCTGATCCACGCAAACTGCGGCTGGCCCGTGGCGCCGTCCTTGAACTGCCAGGGCGCCACGGCCCGCGCATCGAATGAGAAGCCGATGGCGCGGTGCGCGGCAAGCTCGTCGGGGTGCCGCGGCTCGCCGTGTTGCGCCAGGTAGGCGGGTGACGCCACCACCAGGCGGCGCAGCGCGCCCACCTGCACCGCAGTGAGGCCGGAGTCAGGCAGGTGCGCGATGCGGATGGCCACGTCCATGCCTTCATCGAGCAAATGCACCAGCCGGTTGACGAACAGCGTGCGCACCTGCACACGCGGCTGGGCGTGCAAAAAGCCCTGCACGATGGGCGCCACGTGCTGGATGCCGAACATCTGCGGTGCGGTGATGGACAGCAGCCCCTGGGCCTCGGCCTGTGCACCGCTGGCTGCCTGCTCGGCCTCGTGCAGGTCGTTCAGGATGGGGCGGCAGTCTTGCAAAAAGCGCTCGCCCGCTTCGGTCAGCCGCACCAAACGCGTACTGCGCTGGAACAGCAGCACACCCAGCCGCGCCTCCAGCGCCGCAATGGCGCGCGTGACGGCCGTGGCGGAGCAGCCCAGCCGCCGGCCTGCCACGGCAAAGCCACCCGCATCGGCCACGGTCACAAAACAGCGCAGGGTGTCGAGGTAGTCCATGCGACCCATTATTACGGATGCCGCAATTATGAAAAGCGGTTGTTGGTTATTCACATCGCGGTTTGCAATAGCTATCGTCGAGCCATCTTTTCACTCACCCACCGACGAGGCCTCACCATGTTCCCCACCACCCCGCTCCAGCTGTACCGCATGCCCATCTCGGGCCATTGCCATCGTGTGGAGCTGATGCTGTCCCTGCTCGGCTTGCCCTATGAACTGATTGATGTGAACCTGCTGCGCGGCGAACACCAGCGCGCGGAGTTTCTGGCGCTCAACCCGCTGGGCCAGGTGCCCGTGCTGGTAGACGCAGGCCAGGTGCTCTGCGACAGCAACGGCATCCTGGTGTATCTGGTGCAGCGCTACGCCCCCGGCAGTGCCTGGCTGCCACAAGACGCCGTGGGGCATGCGCAGTTGCAGCGCTGGTTCAGTCTGGCGGCGGGCTTTCTGGCGCCGGGCATCGGGGGGCCGCGCTTTGCGACGTTGACGGGCCGCGCCGTGAACGAGGTGGCGCAGGCCACCGGCAAGCGCCTGCTGGCCTTCATGGAGGACGAACTGCAGGGGCGTGCCTGGTTGCTCGGGGGGTCAGCGCCCAGCCTGGCCGATGTGGCCATGGTCAGCTACACCTCGCAGGCCCACCTGGCGGGGCTGCCGCTGGATGCCTACCCGCGCATTGCGGCCTGGGTGGCGCGCATGCAGGCCTTGCCGGGCTACCCGGTGCTGGCCGACCAGCTGCCCACTGCCGAGCAGGTGGCGGCATGACAGCCACCGTGGCCGCTGCATCGGTTGCGGCGCCGGTGCCGCCCGAGGCTTTCCACCGCGGTGAGCAGGCCCTGCAGGCGCGCGTGGGTGTGCGCGAGCGCATGGCGGCCGTGGGTGCGATGGTGCTGCGTGATCACATGCCCGACCAGCACCGTGAGCTGTTTGAAAAGCTGCCCACCTTGCTGCTGGGGACGCTGGATGAACAGGGCCAGCCGTGGGCCACGATGCTTGCTGGACCTCCCGGGTTTGTGCACACCCCCGATGCGCAGCACATGCAGATCGCGACTGCGCCGGATTCCCAGGACCCGGTGCTCACACACCTGGCGCCAGGCGCGGCCGTGGGCGTGCTGGGGCTGGAGCCGCACACGCGGCGGCGCAACCGCATGAACGGGCGGGTGGCAGCGTTTGGCGATAACGGCCTGGACGTGCAGGTGGTGCAGAGCTTTGGCAACTGCCCCAAATACATCCAGGCGCGGCAGCCAGGCCTGCGCGCTGCGCTGGCCGCTCCGGGCCCGGTGCAGTGGCTGGGCGCCGGACTGGACGCCGCCGCCATCGCGCGCGTGCAGCGTGCCGACACCCTGTTCATCGCCAGTGCCTCGGCGCCACGCCCTGGTGCCGGGCACAGCGAAGGCGTGGATGTATCGCACCGGGGCGGCGAGCCAGGCTTTGTGCAGGTGGCGCACACGGAGGCCGGCGTGGTGCTGAGCCTGCCGGACTACCCCGGCAACCAGTTCTTCAACACCCTGGGCAACCTCGCCCTGCACCCGCTGGCAGGCTTGCTGGTGGTGGACTATGAAGAGGGCGGCTTGCTGCACATTGCCGCGCAGGCCGAGGTGCTGTGGGACCGCGCAGCGCGTACTGCCTGGCCCGGCGCACAGCGTGTGCTGCGGCTCACGGTGCTGCGCGCCCTGTGGCGGCCGCAGGTGCTGCCGTGGCGCTGGACACCGCCGGTGTCGGCCCCTCAGTTCCGGGTGATGCGCGAGGCGGCTCTGGACTGAGTGGGGCACCACCAGCGGGCCGCGCACGGGGTGCCGTTGTCCCCGCGATGCGCCTGCGCGGCACGGTGGCCTCGGCCTCCACCATCTGGGCGCTGCGCTCGTGCGCTGTCTGCGCCAGCTCGGTGATGAGCGCGGCCTCGGGCAGGTTGTGCCAGTAGCGCGTGGGCATCTCCTTTTTCATCATGGCCAGCTTGAGCCGCGCGGGGTTGAAGATGTGGCGGTAGTAGGTGAGCCACAGCGCCTCGCCCGCATCGGGCGGCGGCGCGTCGCTGCGCTGTGCGCCGGGGCCGGTGTGCAACTGCTGCCCGTCCCAGCGCACGCTGGCGTCGGGCGTGAGTATGGCCCAGCGCATCTGCGTAAAGCGGCGGATGAAAAAGCCCGCATTGGCCTCGGTGATGTAGTGGTCGGGCTCGAACCAGGCCATGTGCAGGGTCTGGCCGTCGGGTTCCACCACGGGCCGGAAGCGCACAAAGGCGTGCATCTTGTGTTTGTCGCGCCCCACGGCACGGGCCATGTGGTGGGCCAACATGCGGTCGGCGTCCAGCGGGTCGTGTCGCGCGCTGTCGGCTTCATGGCCGCCCTGCGCCATGCGCCACAGCAGGCGGTACATCAGCGCAAAGCGGCCCGGGTCGCGGTGCAGGATGAGCTGCTCGCACAGGTGCACAAAGTCGGGCGGTACGCGCAGCGGCGGCGCATCGGGGGCTGGGCTGGGCCGGGTGTCGCTGGCTGCAGGCTCGGGCGCGAACAGGTCCTCAGCGGCATCCGCCTGGCAGCGCCAGTCCACAGCCTGCGGGGGCACGTTGGCTTGCACCAGGGCGCGTGCGGCGGTGCGAAAACCGGGCCAGTCGGTGGCGTGGTCCAGCGTGATGGTGTGGCGCTGCATGCGGGCCTCTAGAGCTCAGAACAGGCTGCGCTGCACCGGCGGCGGCGCCAGCTGCGCGGCGAGGTCGGCGGCGTCCAGCGCACGGCCGGGGCGGTAGTCGGCCGCCTCCACAAAGGGCAGCACTTTCTTCAGCGGCACGTGCAGCCGCGCCAGGTCCGCATGCCGCAGGCGGCGCACGCGGCGCGCGGCCAGCAGGCGGTCCACCGTCTGCACGCCAAAGCCGGGCACGCGCAGCAGCAGTTCGCGCGGGGCGGTGTTGAGGTTGACCGGAAAACGCTCGCGGTGCGCCAGCGCCCAGGCCAGCTTGGGGTCCATGTCCAGCGCCAGCATGCCCTGCTGAGATGTCGGCACGATCTCGTCGTGGGTGAAGCCGTAAAAGCGCATCAGCCAGTCGGCCTGGTACAGCCGGTGCTCGCGCACCGTGGGCGGCGCGGCCAGCGGCAGGGCGCGGGCCGCGTCGGGTATGGGGCTGAAGGCCGAGTAGTACACGCGCCGCAGCCGGTGCACGCCATACAGCCGCGCGCTGGTGGCGAGGATGGTGCGGTCGCTGGTGGCATCGGCCCCCACGATCATCTGCGTGCTCTGCCCGCCTGGCGCGAAGTGCGGCACGCTGGCCCGGCGCGTGGTGCGCGATTGCGGCATGGACACGATGGCCTGCGCCGCCTGTTCCTTGCGCGCGGCGCGCGACTGGCCGATGTGCACCGCCATGCGGGCCATGGATCGGTCAATCGCGGCGCTGTCTTTTTCTGGCGCCAGGGCCGTGAGGCCTTCGGCTGTGGGCAGCTCGATGTTGATGGACAGCCGGTCGGCATAACGGCCAGCCCGCTCCATCAGTTCCGGCGCTGCATCGGGGATGGTCTTCAGATGGATGTAGCCGCGAAAGTCGTGCTCCTCGCGCAGCACGCGGGCCACCTCCACCACCTGCTCCATGGTGTAGTCGGGGCTCTGGATGATGCCGCTGGAGAGGAACAGCCCCTCGATGCAATTGCGGCGGTAAAAGTCCAGCGTGAGCTGCACCACCTCATCGACCGTGAAGCGCGCGCGGGGCACGTTGCTGGTGACACGGTTCACGCAGTACAGGCAGTCGTACTGGCAGAAGTTGGTGAGCAGAATCTTGAGCAGCGAGATGCAGCGCCCATCCGGCGCGTAGCTGTGGCAGATGCCCATGCCTTCGGTGGAGCCCATGCCGCGCCCGCCCACGGAGTTGCGCGGCGCAGCACCGCTCGATGCGCACGAGGCGTCGTACTTGGCGGCGTCGGCCAGGATGGCGAGTTTGGACTGTAAATTCACTGGATGAATTTACAGTATTTTGATTGTCTGACGCCAGCCTGGGGTCAAGCGATAGCGGCAATATGCTCCTGATTTAATAGCTGCAAGCGTATGAAAATTATGCGCTTGCAGCCAAAATCACCTGAAAATTGCTGGATTACATCGTTTCGAGGGCCATCACCGCCGTGGCCGTGTTCGAAATGGGGATGTGATAGTTGTTGTGCACCCGCCGCACGCCCGCGCTGGCGGTGGACAGCGCCCCGCGCATGGCCAGCCACATCAGCAGTTCCACGCCCTGGGTGCCGGTTTTTTCCACCAGTTCGTGCACGCTGAACTGCGTGGCCCATTCGGGGTTGCTGGTCAGGCTTTCGATGAACTGCAGGTCAAACGCCTTGTTGATGAAGCCCGCGCGCTCGCCGTCGAGCTGGTGGCTGAGGCCTCCTGACGCAATTACTGCCACCTTCTTGTTGCTGTCCCAGCTCTGGATCGCCTGGCCCACGGCCTTGCCCAGGGCGTAGCAGCGCTTGGCCGATGGCAGCGGGAACTGCACGGTGTTGATGCACACCGGCACCACCGTCACGGGGCAATCGCCCTCGGGCCAGAAGAGTTTGAGCGGCAGCGTGCAGGCGTGGTCCACCAGCATCTCCTGGCAGGTGGTCACGTCAAATTCCTGGTCGATCAGCGTGTTGATGAGGTGCCACGACAGGTCCACCTCGCCCGGGAAGGGCGGCAGCGTGGGGATGCCCCAGCCTTCGTCGGCGTTGTTGTATTGCGCTGCTGCGCCCACGGCAAAGGTGGGCATCTTGTCGAGAAAAAAGTTCAGGCCGTGGTCGTTGTAGAACATCACGACCACGTCGGGCTGCTTCTCGCCCAGCCACTGGCGGATGGGCGGAAAGCCGTCGAAGAAGGGCTTCCAGTACGGATCGTTCTGCAGGCCCTTGTGGATGGCGTTGCCAATGGCCGGGATGTGCGAGGTGCCGAGGCCGCCGATGAGTTGTGCCATGTGATGTCTCCTTATTTGCCCGCTGCGACCAGCATGGCTTTGAATTCGTCCTTGGTCATGCCCGTCTGCTGTGCGCCGATGTCCTGCATGTCCAGCTTGAAGATGCCAGCAAACTTGGCCAGGTAGTAGGCGTTGCCACCTGCGGCAATCAGTTGCAGCACGTTCTTGGCGCGGATGGCGGCGGCCTGCTGCTCGTTCAGGCCGTACTTGCGCATGTACGCCTCTTCGTCGGTCAGAAAGGCCTTGCGGTTGGCCTCGTCGTTGAACGAAAAGCACATCTTGTTCAGCGCATAGCCCTTGCGGGCCTGGTCGCCATCGAACGGCGTGGTGCCGGGGATCGGGGGCAGTGGGGAAGGCATGGAAGTCTCCGGGGCTTGATGTAAGTCAGCCCGCAGTGTCGCGACGGCATTGCCAAAGATGAAGCCTCAAAACATCATCGAATGCATGAGCAATTTCGATGGATCAGCGCTGGACGGACACCTGCTGAAGCTGCTGCTGGCCGTGCTGGAGACGGGCAGCATCACGGCGGCGGCTGATCGCCTGGGCGTCACCCAGTCGGCCGTGAGCCACCTGCTCGACAAGCTGCGTGCCATTACCGGCGACCCGCTGTTTGTGAAGCGCGGGCGCGGCATCGTGCCCACCGCCCGGGCCGAGGCCCTGGCCCAGCCCGCGCGTGACATGCTGCACCAGATGCAGCGGTTTGCCCAAGGGGCCGAGTTTGACCCGAGCGCCTGGCAGACCGAGCTGACCATCGCCGCCAACGACTTTCAGCGCGACCTGCTTTTGCCCGCGCTGGCCGCGCGCCTGCGCACTGCCGCACCGTGCGTCACGCTGCGCATCGTGCCCAGCGGCGCGCCCAGTGCCGAGCTGCTGCGGTCTGACGCGTGCCAACTGGTCATCAGCCCCCGCCCGCCCGAGGGCACCGACATCGTGCAAAAGCGTCTGTTTGAAGACCAATACCGCGTGTTCTATGACCCGGCCGTGCGCAGCGCTCCGGCCTCAGAGGCGGAGTACCTGGCGGCGGACCACGCCACGGTGGCTTACGAGGCGCACCGGGGGCTGGAACTGGACCGGCAACTGGAAGCACGTGGCGTGCGCCGCCGCCTAGTGGTGCGCGTGTCGGGCTTTGCCGCGCTGCCCGCGTTTGTGCGGGGCACCTCGCTGCTCACTACAGCGCCGTCGCTGATGGGGCGCACCGCGTTGGCCGCGCTGGCGGGTGTGCCGGTGCCCGTGGCCTGCCCCAGTCTGCCCATGTACCTGATCTGGCATGTGCGCTACCAGCAAGACGCGGCACACCGCTGGCTGCGGGCGCAGCTTCAGGATGTCTTGGCCGCTGTGTTGCCTGTGGAAGGAGCCTGACCCGCAGGGTCAGTCGTGCTGCCGTGACAGCGCCTTGCGCAGCCGCCGCGCCGCCCGTTCCCGCAACGAAGGCGCGGGGCGCAGCACCGGCCGTGGGTGGGCCTTGGCCTGTTCGCACGCCGCCAGAAAGTCATTCAGGATGGCCGTGTCGTCCAGCGTGTCTGAACCCTGCTTGTGGAACTCCGGGTGCCATTGCGTGGCGGCGATGTAGCCGCGCCCTGGCGCGGGCTTGAGGCGAATCGCCTCGGGCACGCCGTCGGGCTCGCTCAGGGCCTCGACCACAAACTCGGGTGCCACGCGTTTGATGCCCTGGTGGTGGATGCTGTTGACCCGCGCGCGTGGCGTGTTGGGGTACAGCGTGGCCAGGTGCGAGTCGGGAAGGATCTGGATGTCGTGGAAATGCTGGTCGTAGGTGCTGGCGTTGCGGTGCTGCTGCGCACCGGGGTGCTGGGTCTCGATGTCCTGGTACAGCGCGCCGCCAAAGGCCACGTTGATGAGCTGCAGGCCCCGGCACACGCCAAAGATGGGCTTGCCCACCTGGGCAAAGGCTTTCACCACGGCCAGGTCGTACAGGTCGCGCACGCGGTCGCCCACCCACTCTTCGCGCAGGGGCTCCTCGCCATAGTTGCCCGGCCACACGTCGGCGCCACCGTGCATCACGATGCCGTCCAGCCATTCGGCGTAGTGGTCCAGCGTCACGTCACCGCGTGCCGTCTCGCCCGTGGGGCAGGGCACCATCACCACCATGGCACCGGCCGACATGAGCCAGTGGGCGATGGACTGCTCGACGTACTGCAGCGTCTTGCCGGTGAACAACGGGCGGGCGGGGTCGGCGTGTTGAAAGCAGGCGGACAGGCCAATCTTGAGGCGGGGGGCGGCGGGCATGGGTGGTGGGCTCCAGGGAACACGCGCGGGGCGTGTGATCAATGCAATCTTGGGTTACCAATTTGTAGCACCGCCCCCGCGCCACGTCTGTAGGAAGGGGCCGTGCAGGGCTGCGCGAGGCCTGCCGCCGGTAAAGCAGTGCTACGAAATGTGGCTTTCTTCATGAAAATGCAACCGTGCGGTGTCTCGCAAGAGGCCGGTTGGGGCGGTGGGCTGGCCATAATTTCTGCTCGCCGGGCGCCAGGGAGGCTGCGCCAGGTGGTGCCCCTCCAGCCTTCCCCGAAAGCCCACGACATGTCCCACAAGAAGCATTGCCTGCCCGCGCTCACGGCGCTGGCCACGTTGACCGCCCTGGCCTGGCCGCTGCTGGCCCAGGCCGCTGTGCCCGCAGGTGCTGCCGCCGAGATCGTCAGCCTGCAGGGCACGGGCGACCAGCGTGCCGCCGCTGCAGCCGACTGGCAGCCCGCTCGCCCGGCCCAGGCCCTCGCCACGGGCGATTTCGTGCGCACCCGGCAAGCCGCGCGGATGGCCCTGCTGTTTGCCGACGACACCCAGCTGCGCCTGCACCAGAACACGGTGCTGCAGGTCAAGGGCGTGGCCACACCCGCCCAGCCGGTGACCACGCTGCTGCTCAACGCGGGCCGGGCCTGGACGCAGACGCGCCGCGCCGATGGCTCGCGGCTGAACCTGGAAACCCCGGCGGCCACGGCGGCGATCCGGGGCACCGACTGGGACATCAGCGTGGAGGACGACGGCCGCACCTTGCTGACCGTGCTGTCGGGCACGGTGGAGTTCTCCAATGCGCAGGGGCAGGTGTCGGTGGGCGCCAACGAGGCCGCCTATGCCGAGGTGGGCAAAGCCCCGGTCAAGCTGGTGCTGAGCCAGCCGCGCGACCGCATCCAGTGGGTGAACGCCCTGCGCGCCGACCCGCTGCCGCACCTTTCTGCTGAACCCGTGCCCGAAGCGCTGGCTCCCGTGCGCACCGCGCTGGTGGCCCGCGATGTACCCGCCGCGCGCGCCGCGCTGGCACAGGCGAAAGCAAACAGCGGCGCCTCCGCACCTTGGGTGGCCGTGATGGAAACCGCCATCGCACTGCAGGCGGGCGATGTCCTCGCTGCGCGCGAACAGCTGGCCCGCCAGGCGGCCACACCGGCCGCCCCGTTGCCGGTCTGGCTCATGCAGTCGGACGTGTTGCTCATGGAAGGCGACGCCGCCGCCGCGGCCACCACGCTGCGCACCGCCCTGCAGCGCTGGCCCGCGCACCCGGCCCTGGTGGCCCAGCTGGCCCGGGTGCAACTGCTGAGCGACCGCGTGGACGAGGCCACCGCCACGCTGGCCCCGGCACAGGGCACGGCGCATGCAGAGCTTGCGATGGTGCGGGCTGAATTGGCCCGCCGCCGGGGAGATGCCCCCGGCACGCTGAGTGCATACACCGAGGCCACGCAGCTCGCGCCGCAAGACGCCCGGGGCTGGCAGGGCCTGGGCAGTGCCCACACCGAACGCGAAGACGCCCGCCCCGCCCGCGCCAATCTGCAGCAGGCGCTGGCGCTGTCGCCCCAAAACCCCGGCGCCTGGGGCGAACTGGGCACGCTGGAAACCTTCACCAACCAGTTCACCGAGGCGGGCCAAGCCTTTGCCACCGCTTTGGGCGACAACCCGGCGGACTACGTGGCACTCACCGGCCAGGGGCTGCTGCACCTCAAGCAGGGCGACCCTCAGGCCGCGCTGGATGCCTTTTTGCGCGCGGGTGTGATGGAGCCCCGCTACGCCCGCGCCAAAACCTGGACGGCCGTGGCGTACTACCAGCTCGGCCGCCACCAGGACGCACTGGCCACGCTGCGCCAGGCCAGCAGCCTGGACGACAAGGACCCCGTGCCCTACATGCTGCTGGCACAGATCCACACCGACCTGTTCCAGCCCGGCGAAGCGGTGGAGGCTGCGCGCGCAGCGGTGCAACGCATGCCCTACCTCAAGTCGCTCAACCAGGTCGCCAACGACCAGAAAGGCAGCGCCAACCTGGGTGCCTCCATGGCCTTCTTTGGCATGGAAGACTGGGCGCTGGAACTGGCGCAGCAGAGCTTCTACCCCTACTGGGGCGGGAGCCACCTGTTCCTGGCGGACCGGTATGCGGGCGAGTTCAACAAGAACTCGGCGCTGTTCCAGGGTTTCCTGACGGACCCGATGGCGTTTGGTGCGAGCCAGCGGTATTCGTCGCTGCTGCAGCAACCCGGGGCGCATGGGGCGGTGGGGGTGACGCTGGACCGCGACCAGTACCGCATGCGAGCCCCTGCGGTCACGCTCAACGGCATGGACAACAGCCGTGTGCCCGTGTCGTGGTTCTTCAAGGCGCAGTCAGCCAACGCCAGCGAGTTTCCGTTTGACCTCCAGGTCAACGATGCGCCTGCCGTGCGCGGTGGCTATGGCGACGTGCGCGCGCGGGCAGTCACGGTGGGGGCCGGCATGCAGCCTACCGAGCGCATCAACCTGTTTGCCTATGTCAACCAGTTCGACATGCGTTTGCGCAGCCAGAACCTGTTCGAGACGGCGATGGACAACACCAGCACCCAGGGCGCCGTGGGCATGTCCTACCGCTGGGGCCCGACCGAACAGACTTGGATCAAGCTCGGCCGCAGCGTGGAAAACATCCTGCTGCTGCGCTATCCGACCCTGTACCTGGAGCCACCCTTTGTGAGCCTGATGGGTGTGAGCAGCGAACCGAAGAAGCAGATCAACGACCTGCAGCTGCGCCATACGGTAGACACAGCGCCCGGAAGCCGCTGGAGCGTAGCGCTGGAGCATGTGCGCGAGCGCCAGAACAACCTGATCGGTGGCGAGGCCGTGGTGGGCGCCGACATTCCCGGTGAGGGGCCCTATCGTGATTACCTGCTGGTAGGCGGCTACAACCATGTGGATCGGCGCTACACGGGCCTTACCCTGGCGACGACGCAGCGGCTGGACCCGGCGCTGAACCTGGATGCCGCGCTGGGGCTGCAGCAGATACGCCACCGCGTGGATGGCCTGACGCAAAGCTACCTGGTGGGGCTGGACCGATTTAGTGAGGTGGAAGCGCGCCGCGCTGAGATGGAGCGCGTCGTCACCCCCCGCGTAGGCATGGTGTGGCAACCCGCCGCAGGCACCACCGTGCGCATGGCCTACCAGGACTGGCTGCGGCCACTCAGCGTTTCCACCCTTACCAGCGTGGAAACGGCAGGCATTCCCGTGGAAGACCGGCTGGTGGAAGCTGGTGGCCGCCACAAGCGCACCGTGGCGCAACTGGGCATGGAACTGGGAGCCAATACGTTCCTGAGCCTGCGTGCAGACCATCTGCGTGTGCGCAACCCCGGTACCGTGGGCGTAGACCTGCGCACCCCCAGCCTGCCGTTCCTGGAAGAAATGCGCAACGTCCAGCTGGTCAACCTCTCCACCACCGACCTGCTGGAAGACACGCCCAGCTTCGACGCTGGCACCCTCAAGACACTGGGTGCCGGTGTCAACCACATGTTCAACCGGCGCTGGTCGGGCTACGCCAAGTACCTCTACCAGGGCAGCGAAAGCCATATCTACGACACGGAAGGGCCGGCAGGGCGCATCCCCTACATTCCGCGCCACACCGCAGTGCTGGGCGCCACCTGGGTCAGCCCCCAGCGGTTTTATGTCAGCGGCCGAGCGGTGTACCGGTCTGAGCGTTTTGAAGACAAGGAAAACCTCACGCGCATGGCACCCGGCTGGGGCCTGGACCTGATGGGTTTCTGGGAATCGCAGGACAAACACTGGGTGGTGGGCGTGGCCGCATTGAACCTGTGGGCGCCGAAGTCAGACCGCAGAAAGACCCGGTATGTTCTGGACGCGCGCTACCGCTTCTGATTCCGCATCACCAGCGGTCCGGCGCCAGCAACAGGTCTACGCGCTGGCGGCCTGCGCGCTGGCGCTGCTGCTGGTGGGGGCGGCCACGTTCAGCCGCACCTGGCACGCGCTGGAGTTCAAGACGTTCGACGTGCTCACGGCCTGGACTGCGCCGCAGCGCACGGCGCTGCCCGTGGTGATCCTGGCGATTGACGAACCCACGTTTCAAGAGCTGCAACACACCTGGCCCTTCCCGCGCAGCGTGCATGCAGCGCTTTTGCAGCGTTTGCACGATGAGGGTGCCGCCGCCGTGGGCCTGGACATCGTGTTCGCCGACCCATCAACCGAAGCCGAAGATGCCGCACTGGCGCAGGCCATCGCTGAGACCGGCCCCGTGGTGCTGGCCGCCACCCGTGAAAAGATCGACAGCAGCAACGCTGCGCTGTGGCTGGACGTGATGCCACTGCAGCGGTTTCTGGACGCCGGAGCCGATGCGGGCGATGCCGGGGTGGAGCCCGACGATGACTTTGTGGTGCGCCGTGTGCCCGTGGCGCGCGAGGGTTTTGCCCTTCGGCTGGCCCAGCGCGCGGCCGAGGCGTGGGGGCAGGGATGCTTTGCACAAATCGAGCGGCAAGTGTGCGCTGTGGATCGGGATGGGCTGCCAGGCGCAAAACGCAGCAATAGCCGCAGCTATTGCGAGGATTTGCAACGCCGCAGACCGCCCGAGGCCACGGATGCACACGGCGCGGCGATTTGTGCAGAGCATCCCAGGCTGCCGGTGCTGCGCCACTTCGACTGGATCGGCTACCGGGGCCCGCGCGGCACGTTTGACACGCGCTCTTACTACCAGGCGCTGGAGCCGGGCCTGCTGCCAGCGGGCTTCTTCAAGAACAAGATCGTGCTGGTGGGGCGCTCGGCGCGCACCGCGACCGAGTTGTCGCGGTCGCAGGCCGACCTGTTCAATTCACCGTTTGGCACCGCAGGGGGCGAGCGCCTGTTTCCCGGTGTGGAACTGCAGGCCACGCTGGTGGACAACTACCTCACCGGCGGCGGGCTGCGCACCGTGCCCGAAGGCTGGACGCTGGCCCTCGTAGCGCTGCTGGTCCCCTTGCTGCTATGGGGCAACCGCAGGCTGCACCCGGCGGGCGCCGCAGCGCTGGCGGCGGCGCTGGTGGCGGCGATAGCGGGAGCCTCGTGGTGGCTGTTCGGGCGCTTTCAGCTGTGGTGGCCGCCCTTGCTGCCTGCGGCGGCGGCATTGGCGGTCTACGGTGCAGCGGCGCTGGCGGGTTATGCCTTTGTGCGCCGGCGCGCGCGCCAGACGCGGGCGATGTTTGCGCAGTATGTGCCGCCCGCCGTGGTCTCGCGCCTCATTGCGCAGCCCGAGCTGATGCGCCTGGGCGGAGAGGCGCGCGAGGTCACGCTCATGTTCACCGACCTGGCCAACTTCACCACGCTATCGGAGCAGCTGAGTGCCGAGCAGACGGTGGAAGTGCTCACCGCGTATTTCAACGCCATGACGCCCATCGTGCACGCCACGGGTGGCACGGTGGACAAGTTCATCGGCGACGCGGTGATGGCCTTTTGGGGGGCGCCGCTCGACGACCCGCAGCATGCCGAGCACGCGGTGACTGCGGCCATCTCCATGCAGCAGGCCATGCAGGTGCTGGTGGCCGACCTGCGTGCGCGGGGCCTGCCGCCCATCCACATGCGCATTGGCCTGCACACGGGGCGGGTGGTGGTGGGCAACGTGGGGTCGGAGCAGCGCTTTTCGTACACCGCGATTGGCGATGCGGTGAACCTGGCCGCACGGCTGGAGGGCGCCAACAAGGCCTTTGGCACCGGCATCCTGCTCTCTGCCGCCACCGCCGCGCAGCTGCCTTCCTCGGTGGCTCTGCGCGCGCTCGATGATGTGGTCGTGAAGGGAAAAACCGAGCCCGTGCGTGTGTTCACACCGTGTGGCGATGCCGCTGTGCGGGATGCCAGCCTGGCCGCGCTCAATGCCTTCCACGCGCGCGATTGGGACGGTGCCAGCGGCTATCTGGCGCAGGTGCTGGCACGCGTGCCTGGGGATGTGGCGGCGCTGCGCCTGCAGCAGCGCGTGGCAGACGCGCGCGCCTTGCCCGCTGGCAGCGACTGGTCGCCCGCCGTGGCGCTGGACAAGTTGTGAGGATGTTTTGACATGTGTTTTCCGGGGTCAAGGCCTGCGGTGCCATCATGGACCCCTGAGCAACGTCATCTGAAAGGAACTCTGATGCAAGTACAAGTCAACACCGACGACCACATCCACGGCGGCGAGTCGCTCGCGCAATGGATCACCGACGAGTCCAAGAGCCGCCTCACGCGCTTTCAGGACCACATCACGCGGCTGGAGGTGTTTCTGTCAGATCTGGATGCGGGCAAGTCCGGCGCCAATGACAAACGCTGCCGCATCGAGGCCCGCGTGACCGGCCGCCAGCCCGTCACTGTGACCGACGAAGCCGACAAGATGGCCAACGCCTTCATCGGCGCCGTGGACAAACTGGCCCGCGCGCTCGACACCGACCTGGGCCGCGTCAAAGACCGGCACGGCCGCGACACGATCCGCACGGCTGTGGAAGAGTGAGTTTTAAGTGAAATTGGCTGCTAGCGCTTGATGGATAAGCGCTAGCAGCTATCAATTCAGGAGTTTTTCGGCCAAACCCTAGTGCCCCAATTTGGAGATTCGTTTCATAAGAATGCCGAGAATCGCCGCCATGCTGCGTTGCAAATCCTCGCGATAGCTACGGCTATCGCTGCGGTTTGCACCTTGCCTGACGACGATTTCGACCTCTTTATTTCATCAACGAACTTCCAACTCGGGACACTAGCGCGCCAGTGCATGAAACTGGCGCGCCCCACGCAGGCGACTCAGGGGGTTTTCAACTTCACAAATCCAACACGAGCAGCTTGCTGCGCGCGCGCGAGCAGCAGGGCATGAACTGCTCGTTGGCTGCCTTTTCTTCGTCCGTCAGGTACATGTCGCGGTGGTCCACCTCGCCCTCCAGCACGCGCGTGAGGCAGGTGCCGCACACGCCCTGCTCACACGAGGTCAGGATGTCGATGCCCTCCTTGCGGAGGGCTTCCACCACCGACACGTCGGGCGCAATCGCGTAGACCTTGCCCGTGCTGGCAATGCGCACGTCAAAGCCCTGATCGCCCGAGGTGTCCTGCGCAGGGGCGCCAAAGTATTCGAGGTGGATGTGGTCCTGCGCCCAGCCCAGGGCCTTGGCACTGTTCACCACATGGTCGATGAAGCCTGCCGGTCCACATACATACAGGCGCTTGTCGGGCCCGGGCGCGGCCAGCGCGGCGGCAATGTCCAGCTTCTGTTCGGCCGGGCCCGCATCGAAATGGAAATGCACACGCGGTGCCATGGCCGATGCGGCAATTTCGGCAGCAAACGCCGTGCGTTCGGCAGAGCGTGTGCAGTAGTGCAGCGCAAAGTCGGCGCCCGTGCGCGCCAGCCGGTCGGCCATGCACAGCAGCGGCGTGACGCCAATGCCACCGGCCAGCAGCACCGTGCGCTGCGCTGGGTGCAGCGCAAAGTGGTTGCGGGGTGTGCTGATGGTGATCACATCGCCCTGGTGCACGCTGTCGTGCATGGCGACTGAGCCGCCACGCGACGCCGGATCGCGCAGCACGGCAATGCGGTAGCGGTGCGATTCGTGCGAGGCGTTGCACAGCGAATACTGCCGCGTCACACCTCCGGGCAGATGCACATCGATGTGCGAACCCGCGCTGAACGGGGGCAGCGCGGCGCCGTCCACGCGCGCCAGCTCGAAGCTGGCAATGCCTTCGGCCTCGGCCTGCTTTTTGACGACGCGGACCTGGATCGTTTCCTGCGCGGTCATGCGGCCACCGCCTGGGGTGCAGTGGCGGCCTGCTCGGCCGCGATGATGCGGTCGAGGATCTTGCGCGACTGCACCCCGCCTGCGTCGATGTTCAGCATGAGCAGCTTGCGGTCGGGGTAACGCAGCAGGTTCTGCTGCTGCTGTTCCAGCATGTCCTGGTCTTCGGCAAAGATGTTGCCCTGGCCCTCGCGGATCTGCGTGGTGAGCGAGGGGTCTTGCGGCTTGAAGTTGCGCGCCATGCCCCAGAAGTAGTGGATCGAAGTCTCGGTCTCGGGCGTGATGAAGTCCACCACGATGCTCGATGCCTTCTTGTCCGCCGGGGCGTCATAGCCGCCGTTGCCCGCCAGCGCCACGCCCACCTCGATCAGCACATGGCTGGGTGGTGTGAAGTGGCAGATCTGCCAGCGGTCCACCGGCTGGTCGTCGGGCAGGCCGTTCATGCGCAGCGCCATCTTCCAGAAGGGCGGCGCTTCGATGCCTTCCATGAAGCGGCTGGTGATCACCTCGTCGCCCTCCACGCGGGTCTTGCAGGGCACCTCGTCGATTTCCTTCTGGCCGATGCTGGTGGAGTGCACGTAGGTCTCGTGCGTCAGGTCCATCAGGTTGTCGATCATCAGGCGGTAGTCGCAGGCAATGTGGTATAGCCCGCCGCCGTAAGCCCATTCGGGGTTGTTGGCCCAGGGCAGGTGGTGGATGGTGGCGGGGTCGGCCTGCGCCGCGTCGCCGGGCCACACCCAGATGAAGCCGTAGCGCTCCACCACCGGAAAGCTGCGCGCCTTGGGGAACCCTTGCACGCGCTGGCCGGGCATGGACACCGACTTGCCCGTGCATTCCACCCTGAGGCCGTGGTAGCCGCATTGCAGGTGGCCCTCACACACCGTGCCCAGCGACAGTGGTGCGCCCCGGTGGGGGCAGAAGTCGTCCAGCGCGGCGACCTGGTCGGGCGCGGGGCGGTAAAAGACGATCTTCTCGCCGCAGATGGTGCGGCCCAGGGGCTTTTCGGCGATCTCGTCAGGGGTGCAGGCTACGTACCAGGCGTTTTTGGGAAACATGCTTGTCTCTCTCCGTGGGGTGGTGGGATGTTGTTGGCCTGGCCCGCAGGCCGCCTTCAGCGCTTTGGTGTTGTGAAGCGGATTGTGCAAAAAAGGCCGTTCGATGTATACATTAAATCGTTGAAAATCAGCTATCGCGAATGGGCATATCGCGTATGCCATTGTTTTTGAAGCTATTTTTTTGAATTTTCTAGTTGATTTGGTTTTTGTATGTATACATTAATGGGCCGCCGGGCTGACCCAAGCCTTGGGTGCATGGCTTTTTTTGATCACCTCTCCGCACACTCCACATGAACCTCTCTGAGCCCCTCCTGGCGGATTCCGCCCCGGGCGACGCTGCCGAAGGTGGCGCTTCGCAGTCGGTGAAGGCGCAGCTGCGCCTGCGTGAAATGATCCTGGCGGGCGAGTTGCCGGGCGGTGCGCGCATTGCCGAGCTGGCCATCGTCGAGAAGCTGGGGGTGTCGCGCACGCCCATCCGCGCCGCGCTCATGCGGCTGGAGCAAGAGGGCCTGCTGCAGCTGCTGCCAGGGGGCGGGTACGCCGTGCGCACCTTTTCCGAAACCGATGTGGCCGACGCCATTGCGCTGCGCGGCACGCTGGAGGGGCTGGCCGCGCGCCTGGCGGCCGAGCGCGGGGTGGATGCTGCCGTGCTGGCCGACGCCCATGCCTGCCTGGATGCCGTCGACACCACCTTGGCCCCTTCCGCGCTGGACGACGTGGGTTTCTCGCGCTATGTGGAGCTGAATGCACGATTTCACCTGCTGCTGGGCCGCATGGTGGGCAGCGATGTGGTGGCGCGGGAGCTGGAGCGGGTCAAGGGCTTGCCGTTTGCGTCGCCCTCGGCCTTTGTGATGGTGCAGACCCATTCGCCGCAGGCGCGCGACTTGCTGGTGGTGGCCCAAGACCAGCATCGCCAGCTGCTGGACGCCATCGAGCACCATGAGGGCGCGCGGGCCGAGGCGATCATGCGCGAGCACTCGCGCCTCGCGCAGCGCAACCTGCGTGCAGCCTTGTCGGGCCAGGCCGGTGGGCAGGTGCATGCCGACATGCCCGCCCTCACGCTCATTCGGCGGGGGTGACGGACAGCCCACCAAGCGCGAGGGTTGCAGGGTCTGCGGGTTTCACCGGTTTCATAACGTTACGGCATAGCTGAAAGTCCGTCATAGAACTGGCATGTGGATGCGACTGCATGCACAGTGGGGGAGGGACAGTGTCCCTCTCCATGCCGCAGGTTCTCTGCGGCCCTGGGGTGTGGCCTCGCAGATGTGCAGATAAATCGAGACCGGAGACAAAAAATGAACTTCTTCAAGCGACGCGCCGCATTGACGGCCCTGGGGGCGGCGGCCCTGGCAACGGTGGCTGGCAGTGCCATGGCGCAGACCGTGACCTTGCGGCTGCACCAGATGCTCCCACCCCAGGCCACCATCCCGGCCAAGGCCCTGGTGCCCTGGGCCCAGAAGGTCGAGGCCGAGTCGGGCGGCAAGATCAAGGTGCAACTGTTCCACGCCATGCAGCTGGGCGGTGCGCCGCCACAGCTGTTTGACCAGGCGCGCGACGGCGTGGTGGACTTCACCTGGACGGTGCTGGGCTACACCCCGGGCCGCTTCCCCAAGACGGAAGTGTTCGAGCTGCCCTTCATGAGCGGCAACGCTGAAGCGTCTTCGCGCGCCATCCAGGAATACGTCGAGAAGTTCGCGGCCGATGAGTTCAAGGACGTCAAGCTGATCGCCGTGCACACCCACGGCCCTGGCCTGTTCCATACCAAGGCGCCGGTCACCGGCCTGGAGAGTCTGCGCGGCATGAAGGTGCGCGGGGGCTCGCGCATCATCAACAACATGCTCACCAAGCTGGGCGCCACGCCTGTGGGCATGCCCGTTCCCGCTGTGACCGAGGCCCTGTCCAAAGGCGTGATTGACGGCACCACCATCCCCTGGGAGGTGACGCCCTCGTTGAAGGTGACCGAGCTGGTGCGCAACCACACGACCTTTGCTGGCAAGGAAGGCCTGTACACGCAGACTTTTGCGTTCTCGATGAACAAGGCCAGCTATGACAAGCTGCCACCCGATCTCAAGGCTGTGATCGACAAGAACTCCGGCATTGAGGCCGCTGCCATGTTCGGTCGTGCCATGGACGAGGGCGACAAGGTGGGCCGCCAGATTGCCGAGCGCGCCAAGAACAACATCGTGGCTCTGGATGTGGCCGAGACACAGCGCTGGCGCCGCACGGCCGCTGCGGTGGAGACGGACTGGGTCGCCGAGTCCAAGTCCAAGGGCTTTGATGGCGCCAAGCTCGCTGCTGAAGCCCGCGCACTGATTGCCAAGCACAGCAAGTAAGCCGGTGGCTCTGCGGGCCGGCCCTGGTTGCGAAAGGTGGCCTGCCCTGGCTGCCTGCTTGTTGCTTTGTCTCTACGGCGCCAAGGGCGCTGCGAGAGCGGCTGTGCGCGCCGCCCCTTTTCTGGACCTCTGCAGGAACAACTCCGCATGATTGCATTTATCTACCGGCTGTCCCGTTGGGCCGCCATCGTGGGCGGCATCGTGCTGGTCGCGCTCACCCTCATGATCGTGGCCAGCATCACGGGCCGGGCGCTGATCGGCCTGGGCCTGGGGCCGGTGCCGGGCGATTTTGAACTGGTGGAGATGGGCACGGGTGTTGCCGTGCTGTTCTTTCTGCCCTGGACGTATCTCAAGGGCGGCCATGCCACGGTGGACCTGCTGTACACGCACCTGCCCGCCTGGGCAAAGCGTGCGGTGCTGCTGGTCAGCGACCTGCTGATGCTGGCGGTCTGGCTGCTGATGACCTGGAAGCTCTACGAAGGCATGGTCGAGAAGAAGCAATACATGGAAACCACCTTCATCCTGCAGATGCCCCTGTGGTGGGCCTATGCCGCCTGCCTGGTGGGCGCCGTCATCGGCTGCCTCGCCTACCTGGCGCGCACCGCTACGCTGTTGGGCATCGGCAAGGAGCCCGAAGGCTGGACCACCGAAGCGGGGGTGCACTGATGAGCGGCGTCGAACTCGCAGCCTGGTCGTTCCCGATCCTGCTGTTCCTCATCTTTGTGCGCATCCCCATTGGCCTGGCCATGCTGGTCTGCGGCCTGGTGGGTGCGTGGCTGATCTACGGCACCACGGCGCCGGTGCTCAACCAGCTCAAGCAGGTCACCTTCAGCACGTTCTCCAGCTACTCGCTGTCGGTCATTCCGCTGTTTCTGCTCATGGGCCAGTTTGCGGCGCTGGGTGGCTTGTCACAGGCGCTGTTCAAGGCGGCGGAGGCCTGGATTGGTCACCGCAAGGGCGGCGTGGCCATGGCGGCCGTGGGCGCCTGCGCGGGTTTTGGTGCCATCTGCGGCTCATCGCTGGCCACGGCGGCCACCATGGGTCAGGTGGCGCTGCCTGAGCTGAAGAAGGCAGGCTACGCAGGCGGCATCTCTACTGCCACGCTGGCGGCGGGGGGGACGCTGGGCATTCTGATACCGCCTTCGGTGGTGCTGGTGATCTACGCCATCCTGACCGAGCAGAACATTGCCAAGCTCTTCCTGGCCGCTTTTGTGCCCGGCATCATGGCGGCCATCGGCTATGTCATCGTGATCGCACTCTACGCCCGGTGGCGGCCCCAGGAGATGGGCACCGTGCCCCCGATGCCCATGGCGGAGCGCTGGAAAGCCACTGCCAAGGTCTGGCCGGTGCTGCTGATCTTCATTGCCGTGGTGGGCGGCATCTACCTCGGATTCTTCACACCCACCGAAGGCGCTGCCGTGGGGGCCTTTGGCACGGGCGTGGCAGCCTGGCTATCGGGTGGGCTGAACCGCAAGACTCTGGTCGGCGCCGTGATGGGCACAGCCGTGTCCACGGGCATGATCTTCATGATCGTGCTGGGCGCGGGTGTCTACAACACCTTCCTGGCGCTGTCGCAACTGCCCCAGGAGGCCGCGCAGATGGTGGCCGGGTCGGGCCTGAGCCCGATGGTGGTGCTGGTCGCCATCCTGGTTATCTATGTGGTGCTGGGGTGTTTCATGGATTCGTTGTCCATGATCCTGCTGACCATCCCTGTGTTCTTCCCCATCGTCACTGCGCTGGACTTTGGCCTCACGCCCGAAGAGTTCGCGATCTGGTTCGGCATTCTGGTGCTCATCGTGGTTGAGGTGGGCCTCATCACGCCGCCCGTGGGCATGAACCTGTTTGTGATCAACAGCATGGCCAAAGACGTTCCCATCATGGCCACTTACCGCGCCATCCTGCCGTTTGTCGCCAGTGACTTCATACGCACCGCGATCCTGGTGGCGTTCCCGAGCATCGTGATCTTCGTTTTGAGGTTTTAAATGAAGCCCCCCCTGAGCCGCTTCGCAGCTTCCCCCTCAAGGGTGACGCCGCCAGCGCGGCGGGGCGGCCCTTGCGCGGCGGCCGCTGGCGTGGCCGCGTCAGTTGCGACGGCTGTGGCGGCATGTACCGCTGTGGAGCGCTGACCATGCAGCGCCGCCGTGTCTTTGCTGCTGCTGCTTCGCTGGCGCTGACTGCGCGGCGGGTGCATGCGCAGCCCGCATTCCCAGCCAAGGCGCTGCGCATCGTGGTGCCCTTTGCGGCGGGCGGCGTGGGTGACCTCACTGCACGCGCCGTGGCAACGGGGCTGGCCGCGCGGCTGGGGCAGCCCGTGGTCATCGACAACCGCCCCGGCGCCGGGGGTGTGGCGGCTGCCGATGCGGTCGCACGCGCGGAGCCCGACGGGCATACGCTGTTCCTGCTGTCCAACGGCACGGCGGTATCCGCAAGCCTTTTCAAGTCGCTGCCCTACGACACGCTGGCCGACTTCGCCCCGGTCAGCACGCTGGGTTTTTTCGATATCGCGGTGCTGGTACCTGCCGATTCGCCCCACCGCACGCTGGCCCAACTGCTGGCGCATGCGCGGGCCCATCCAGGCCAACTCAATATCGGCAGCATCAACATCGGGAGCACCCAGCACCTGGCGGCCGAGCTGTTCAAAAGCAGCGCGGCCATTGATGCGCAGGTGGTGCCGTTCAACGGCACGCCCGCACTCATCACCGCGCTGCGGGGGCGGCAGGTGGATGTGGGCGTGGAGATTCTGGGCCCCACCTTGCCGCAGGTGCGCGCCGGGGCGTTGCGCGTTCTGGCGGTCACGGGCGAGCAGCGCTCTGTGGTGTTGCCCGATGCGCCCACGGCGGTGGAGCTGGGCGTGAAGGGTTTTGTGGCCGCTTCATGGAACGCGCTGGCCGTGCCCTCGCGCACACCGCGCGCGGTGGTGGACCGGTTGCAGCGCGAGGTGGTGGCCACCGTGGCGACACCCGCCGTGCAGCAGCAGCTGCGCGCGCTCA